>Ga0065722_101778_pt1 | contig 128107 bp, 102 predicted proteins | sample BansetMetagenome_FD_59109 | JGI IMG/M metagenome (GOLD analysis project Ga0065722, IMG submission 59109) | Bankia setacea gill microbial communities from Puget Sound, Washington, USA - Caecum Enriched | ecosystem: Host-associated > Mollusca > Digestive system > Ceca | place: United States... | reverse complement strand
ATTTTCGATATTAAATATTGAGCTGATATTCGTAGAAACGGCCGAGCAGGCACTACATGAAATGCATTTGAGTTTGCCAGATTTTTTGGTGATTAATTTGGGCAATCCTACGGTCGAATCCACTCGCTTAATGGTGTCACTGAATAATGATGAGCAATGCCGAAAATTACCTCAAGTTTTGTATAACGGAATGAATCAAGAGCGAAAAGTAATATTCAGTAATGATACGCAGGAAGAGCTGGCTTTGGTTCAGCCTGATGCCAAGAGTATTTTTTCGGCAATATTTACTTTACGTCGACGTGTAAAGACTAGTTTGGTGCGTATTCAAACGTTAAACAGAAGTCTTAATGATAGAGGCGGGAGTGTTGCTCAGCAAGAGTCGGCAATATTGGAGCAGGAAGAGGTGCGAGCGGAACGTATATTGGTTGTAGAAGACTCCCGCGATAATTCTGAATTGGTCGGTTGGATACTAGAGGGGGCAAACATTCATTACGACTGTGTGTATAGTGGCAGAGAAGCGCTCAAACAGGTGCTAATCCACAGCTATAGCCTGTTGCTTCTCGATATTAATTTACCGGATATTGACGGCCGCGAGATCACCCGTCGCTTACGCGCCACGAAGTCTTATCGTGACACGCCGATTATTGCCGTAACGTCATTGAACGCAGCCGCAGATACAGAAGAGTTGAAATCTTGTGGAATAGATACTGTGATACCGAAACCAGTGGATCAAGACAAGCTGCTCGCAACTTTACGCCACTACTTGAAATAAGCGGCCGCCATTAGTGCCACAGTGTTGTGGCCCATAGACCTTGCTTGGCAATCTTGCTCGCATACTCCTGACCTTGTGGCGGGCTTGCTTGCATATAATGTACGTAAAGTTGTAGGCCGTTACTCGCGCCAAGCCGAGTGGTATAAGGGCCTATTTCTGTTCCTTCCCGAGTGGAGAAAAACCAACTGCCGTCAACACAAAAAAAACGCTCGTTACGGTACCAAACTTTTTCGTCAATCTCGCCATTTCTTACAGCCATGAACAACCCTTCGCTACATCTGGTGATAATTACTACTGAATATTCTCAGTATATGAACTGGTTCTCGGCGAATTAGATTTTTTGGTGCTCGATAATGGCGAAATCGTATTTAATTGGCATGAAAAAGGGTGTTTTAATGTTTTTAATAGTTTTCAGTTAAAAGCGAACTGGTTTTTTAGAATATTCAGTTTTCTTATGTTTTGTAGGGTTAATAAAAGTAGCCGCTATTATTTGTTTTCTGCTGTGCGTGGCTCAGACTTTATCGGCATGTTAAGCTCGCGCCATTCGGCCTAACAACGGACTTATATCGGTTTTTTATGCATATTCATATACTTGGAATTTGTGGCACTTTTATGGGGTCATTGGCGCAGTTGGCGCGAGCGGCGGGGCATAAAGTGACGGGATCGGATAAAGGGGTTTACCCGCCAATGAGTACTCAATTAGAGCGCGCGGGAATTGGGCTGATCGAGGGTTTTTCTGAAGATCAAATTCGTTTAAAACCCGATATTTTTGTGATTGGCAATGTGATTTCGCGAGGCAACCCCCTCATGGAAGCGATACTGGACGCTGGCCTGCCTTATACGTCGGGCCCTCAGTGGTTGAGCGATCATATTTTGGGCGGGCGTTGGACGTTGGCCGTCGCGGGTACGCACGGTAAAACTACCACCGCTAGCATGCTGGCCTGGATTCTCGAATATGCGGGCATGGCGCCAGGTTACCTCATTGGTGGTGTACCGACGAACTTTGAAACCTCCGCTAGGCTTGGGCAAACAGATTTCTTTGTTATCGAGGCGGACGAGTATGACACGGCATTTTTTGATAAACGCTCGAAATTTATTCACTATCAGCCCAATACGTTGGTGATTAATAACCTTGAGTTTGACCATGCAGACATCTTTCCTGACTTAGCGGCCATTCAGCGTCAGTTTCATCATGTGATACGCACAGTGCCGCGTAACGGTATGGTTATATATCCCCAGCCTTCAATCGCGGTCGAAGAAGTGATCCAACAAGGGTGTTGGTCCGAACAACAAACAACCTCTATAGGTGAGTGCGAAAACGACACCGATTGGCGGGTGCAGCCGTTAGCTAAGGATGGATCTTCATTCAGCATCCATTTGTCTGGTCGGTGTCAGGGTAATATTAATTGGGCATTAACTGGGCAACACAACATGATGAATGCTCTAGGCGCAATTGCCGCGGCTCGGCACGTGGGTGTACTGCCGGCGCTTTCGTGTGAGGCGCTGGATAAGTTTCTAGGCGTGAAGCGACGAATGGAGTTACTGGACGATATTGCGGGTATTAAAATTTACGACGATTTTGCCCATCATCCTACAGCTATCGAAACCACTCTCGCAGGATTAAGGGCGCAAGTGGGGGCGGAGCGAGTGCTCGCGATTATAGAGCCGCGCTCAAATACCATGCGTCAAGGCGTTCATCGGGAAACATTGTCTGGTGCGGTAAAAGCTGCAGATCAATGTTATTGGTTTCAGCCAAGTGCAATGAGCTGGGAACTAAAAGAAGCGCTTGGCGATTGGGTTGGTACCCTCGTGTTCTATGAAATCGATGAGATTATTGCTGCAGTGATTGATCAAGCGGGCCTATTGGTTGATGGCGAAAAATTACATGTTGTCATTATGAGTAATGGCGGTTTTGACGGTATTCATCAGCGACTGCTGCTGGCGTTACGTGCCTGCTATACAAATGAGAAATAAATGAAACACGAAAAAACGATCACTTTGGCGCTTACGGGCGCGTCGGGCGCTCAATATGGTTTGCGATTATTGGAAGCGCTTATTGATGCAAATTGTCGAGTGTATTTTCTTATATCACGTGCAGCGGAAGTGGTAATTGCAACCGAAACCAATTTGTTGGTGCCTAAAAATGATAGTGGTGCGCAGCAAACTTATTTTCAAAATTTGTATGGGGCTCACGACGGGCAGCTGCGTGTTTTTTCTCGCGAAGACTGGATGGCGCCTGTTGCCTCTGGATCAAGCTCTAGCGCGGCGATGGTGATTTGTCCTGCCTCGGGCGGATGTTTGTCCGCCATTGCAAATGGCGCGAGCAATAATTTGATCGAGCGCGCAGCAGACGTTGCGTTAAAGGAGCGTCGGCCGCTAATTATGGTACCAAGAGAGGCGCCTTACTCTGAAGTTCATCTGAGCAATATGTTGAACTTAACGCGAATGGGAGTCGTTATAATTCCAGCAAGCCCTGGGTTTTATGGCAAACCAAAGTCAATTAATGATTTAGTGGATTTTATTGTTGCGCGAATATTGGATCAATTGGAGGTTCCGCAAACACTCCTTTCTCGATGGGGTGAGGAGTAGATCGTACTTTACGAATCTTTACGAATTTATAATTAACTAAAACGTATTGATATCAGTATAATGCTGCACTTCGGTCGCTCGGTGCCTGTTTATTCACCTTTCAAATGTTAGTTTTATGCTTAGCCTGTAATGTGCTTTAGATACATTGGTTTGGGCGGGCTACGCATGTAGATAATGCCATGGCCCGTAGTAGGGAAATACGAGACTTAGGTTAATTTTCTTACTTTAACCGTTTGTACGCTCGAGCGTCTTCGAAGCGTAACTATCCGATCATCAATAGCCATTGCACTAGAATAATGATGGCTCTACTCCATCGATTCGCATGATGCGGGTTGTACTACCTCTCAACTCAGGATGACGTAACCCCGAAATGTTCGGCCGCCTCTTTGATCACTATATTGCCACAATTACTCGTTTTCCCAAGGTAACGTTACTGCTGCTTGCCGTGGTGTTAATAGGGGCGTCAGTTGCCCTGCCCAATTTTAAATTGGATGCGTCTTCCGATTCTCTTACGTTAGAAAATGATACGGACTTGGAATTTTATCGTGACGTTATTAAAGCGTACGGGAGCGGCGATTTTTTAGTTGTAACGTTTCGACCACAAGCCCCACTCTTTACTGACCCGTCGTTAGCTGTGCTCGCCAAATTGCGGGGCGAACTCGCCTCTATAGACGGAGTTGTTAGCGTCAATAGCATCCTTGATGTTCCGCTACTGTATAGCCCCAAACTTAGCCTAAGTGAAATGGTCTCTGAGCCACGTAACTTGCAAACCTCAGGCGTAGATTATGCGCTTGCTCGGGAAGAATTTCTGGTAAGCCCAGCCTACCGTGATTTAATTTTGGGCCCCGATGCTCAAACAACGGCGTTGCAATTAAATTTGGCTGTTGATGAACGCTACATTAACTTGGTCAAGCGTCGCGATGATTTGCTACGGATTAAAAAAACAGAGGGTAGTTTTTCAATAGAGCAACAGTTGAACTATACCGATGTCAGCCGCGAACTTTTGGTGCATAGAACTGCTGCAGCAGAACGCGATCATCAAAGAGTCGAATTGGTTAGATCCGTTGTTAATCGTTACCGAGATAGAGCGCAAATCTATGTCGGTGGGTTGACGATGATTACCGCCGATATGATTAGCTTTATTAAAAGCGATCTTATTGTATTTGGCTCGGCTGTATTGTTATTTATGGTCTTTGTTCTCGCCATTATTTTTCGTTCGTGGTATTTCGTCGTTATCCCAATGGCGTGTTGTAGTGCCGCCGTATTGATCATGTTGGGTTACGTTAGCTGGATTGATTGGCGATTAACCGTTATCTCATCGAATTTCGTTGCGTTACTGCTGATTATTTCATTAGCGATTATTATTCACCTGATCGTACGTTACCGGGAGTTTTCTGAACAAAACCCACAGTGGGATCAACGTGAGCTGGTAACCGCAACGGTAAAATTCATGATATTGCCCTGCCTTTATACCGTTATGACATCAGTGGTAGCGTTTGCTTCATTGGTGGTCAGTAATATTCGTCCGGTAATCGATTTTGGCTGGCTCATGACAATGGGGCTGGTGCTCGCCTTCTTTCTTGCCTTTACTTTACTGCCTGCCGCCATGATGTTGTTGCCTCGGAAAAAACCGAATAATACCGAAAAGGATGTAACGGTTGACGATGGTGCCCCGGTTACATTGGTTTTCTCGCGCTTTGTCGAAACTCGCGGTACGTGGGTATTGGCTTGTTCTGTATTGCTTGCGCTAGCGAGTGGCTGGGGCGTGACGCAGCTACAAGTTGAAAATCGTTTTATTGATTACTTTCATGAGAGTACCGAAATACATCAAGGCTTGTCCGTCATTGATAACGACCTCGGTGGTACAACCTCACTTGATATTATTATTAATTACCGTGAAGACAGTTTTAGTCTGGAAATGCAAGGGTTTGTCGGCGAAGATGACCCGTTCGGAGAAGGCGATCCTTTCGATGAGAGTGATCCCTTTGAATCTTTGGCGCCGCTCGGCGACGAAGACCCGTTCTCCGAAGTTGATCCTTTTTCGGAGCATGGTGAGGACGCCACCAGTTATTGGATGACGCTAGGTGGTTTGCGTACTATTGAAAAAATCCACGATTATTTGGAAAGCTTACCCGAAGTAGGGAAAGTTCAGTCGCTCGCTATTTTGTATAAAATAGGTATGGATATTAGTGGCAGCCTGAACGATGTTGAACTTGCGGTGATGCAGAAAAAATTACCGCGCTCTATTAAGGACGCATTAGTATCACCTTATCTGGATGCCAATAATAACCAAGCACGTATTACGCTGCGCATCCATGACGGGTATCCAAACTTAAGTCGTGCAGAGTTAGTCGAGCGAATTGAACGTCATTTGTTGGATAATGAATGGGTAGAAGCAGAAGATTTGCGTTTTAGCGGCTTGCTGGTACTGTATAATAATATGTTGCAGAGTTTGTTTAGCTCGCAAATTGCGACATTAGGTACTGTTCTTTTGGGAATTCTTGTGATGTTCGTGGTGTTGTTTCGATCGCTAAGCGTCGCGGCTATCGCTATTGTGCCGACCGTTTTATCGGCCGTCGGGATTCTAGGCTTTATGGGGGTTTTCGGCTTGCCGCTGGATATGATGACCATTACTGTAGCTGCGATAACGGTTGGTATCGGCGTCGATAATACGATTCACTATGTTCATCGTTTTCGTCGGGAACTTGAGTTCGATAAAGATTATATTGCCAGTATGCATCGCGCTCACCAATCCATTGGTCGAGCAATGTTTTATACCTCGGTGATTATCATTTTCGGTTTTGCCATAATGGTATTGTCAGCGTTTATCCCTACTATCTATTTCGGTTTACTTACCGGTTTAGCCATGTTTTTAGCGCTTCTCGGTGCTCTTTTATTGTTACCGAAATTAATTTTACTGACTAAGCCTTTTTCTGTTTAAGGCTTAATTGTGGTAATGGCCGCGCGTTGTAGCGTGGTCAAATAATTTTCCAGCAATACACACAAGAAAAACCCCAAAATTATCCCCGTTAGATTTGTGGCTGCATCTAAAGCGTCCGGCTGGCGCATTGCCGAAAAACTTTGCATACCTTCTATTGTTAGTGAATAGAAAAGGGCGAATACAAAGGTCTTTCGACGGCTAATAAACCCAAAAAAGGCCACCCACGTTGACCCCATTAAAAGCACGTTACCCATAAAGTGGAGTAGCTTATCTGACCAGTTTTCAATCCAGATGGCAGGTGCAGGGCTTAGCGCCATGTAGGCAAATATACCTATCGCGACAGCAAATTGTAGTTGTCTTAGCCAGCGACAGTAACGGTGAAAGAAGAGTGTAATAAGGCCGCGTTGTAATAAAGGTAATAGGGTCATGTTATACCGGAAACGTTAATGTAAATTCTGCACCGCCAATTGCGCTGTTGCCTACGGTGAGTTCGGCTTGGTAGCTGCTAAGCATATCAACCACAATAGATAGGCCTATGCCTTGTCCTTGGGTCGACGTGTCTGCACGCGCGCCACGCGCTAGAAGCGTCTTCTTTTGGGCATCAGGAATGCCTGGACCGTTGTCGGCAATTGAAATAGAGAAGTCAGTTTCGTTTTCGTTTGTGGTGATAACGATGGCGTCTTTGCCGTATTTAAACGCATTTTCGAGAATGTTACCAAAAATTTCGAGAGCATCACTTTCATCACCCGGAAAGTTTAAGTGCTCGGGAATGCTAATGTCTACGGAGATGTGCTTATCAAGAAATACTTTATTGAGCGCGCTGGCTAAGCGAGTGATTGTAGGGGCTAAAGGTGTTTTGATGCGTAAATGGGTGGTGGTTGTGAGTGTTGCTCGCTGCAGTTGATGTTGGATAATATCGGACATGCGCGTAATTTGTTCGTCGATCGCCTGTTGCTTATTGAGGGTGCCTGCGCTGAGTTCCGCGCGAATGATAGCCAGTGGTGTTTTTAAACTGTGCGCAAGGTCGGAAAGCGTATTTTTATAACGTTGACGTTGTGCTTGCTCACTTGTAAGTACGTCGTTTAGGTTGCGAATGACGGGCGAGATTTCGGAAGGGTATTGGCCTTCTAGTTGATTGTTTTGGCCTTGCTGAAATTTCTCAAGTTCTCGTGCTAGTGATTGCAGTGGGCGTAAACCCCAGCGGGTAATGAAAAATAGCGCAGCGATAAAAATCAGTGAAATGCCTATAAGCCACAGCAGTAGTGCGTCGCGATAACCGTTAAGCTCTTTTTGAAATTGAGCTTGGTCATGAATAACAATAAAGCGAAAAAGCGCGTCTTCGTTTTCGGTTTCCCATAATGAATCGAAACTGAGGAAAAAGTGTCGCTTTTGATGCAGATAGGTATGTTGCAGAAAAGTTTCTCGCCCGGCACTAAGGGGTTCTTGGGTGGCGCCGGGTAGAGCGGTTTCGTGTGAATAGGAGCCGCTTCCCCATACGATGGCATGGTCAGCATTGACGACTACGCCATAAAGCCCAGATTGAGGTCGATTAAAACGGGGCTCTGCAAACATTTCAGGTAAGTAGAGCGAGTGACCTTCGGGCTCTGCTGCGCCCATAAGTGAATAAAGCTGAGCTTCGAGTGCTTGCTGTTCAGCATTGATGAGGCTTTGTTTAAAAGCACGGTCTAGGGAGTAGGCGCTAAAGATGAGAATAATGGGCAGCACAAAGGCTGACGATAATGTCAGTCGTGCGGCCAGCGATCGATGATGAAAGAAAGCCATTCGTGGCGTTAGCTCGCCATTAATTCGAAGCGGTAGCCCTGACCGCGAACGGTGGCAATAGGTTTAATCTCATTTTTTGGGTCTAGTTTTTTGCGTAAGCGCCCCACAAAAACTTCTATAACATTGCTGTCGCGTTCAAAATCTTGGTGATATAGATGTTCCGTTAATTCTGTTTTTGAAATGGGCTTGCCCGCATGCATGGCCAAATATTCCAAGGTATTGTACTCGTAACTGGTGAGTTCAATGAAGGCGTCGTTAACGCTTACGCGTTTACTGGAGGTGTCAATCGTCAGTGGCCCGAAGCGTAGGCTCGATGTTGCGCTACCACCTGCACGACGTATGAGTGCATTTGTGCGAGCGCGTAATTCTTCTGCGTGAAAAGGTTTTACCAGATAATCGTCTGCACCGGCTTCAAGTCCCTGTACTTTATCTTGCCAGTTTCCTCTAGCGGTGAGCACGAGTACGGGGTATTTTTTACCTGCGGCACGCAGCCTACGAATAATTTCGATACCGTCTATTTTCGGTAGGCCAATATCAATGATGGCAAAATCGTAGTCGAACTCTGTTGCATAGTACGCACCATCTTCTCCGTCGGCGGCAGTCTCAATCACAAACTGTTGTGCAGTGAAATAGGCCGCTAGTTGTTCACGAATAGCGTTTTCGTCTTCAACGATTAACATTTTCATAAAGCGTTCCTGCTGTCTTTAAAGAGGGTCTTTTGGCTTTAGCGCCCGGATACTTTGCCGCTGCGCGCGTCAACGGACACAATAATGACCTTGCCGCTATCTTGGAGAAGCTTAACGCGATAAAGGCTTTCTTTGCGGCTCACGCTTAACACCTTGCCGCCGTAACGTCGTTGTGCGGCATTCGCGGCTTGGCTGCGGCTCACGCCTTTTGTGGCTTGGGCCAGTTGCAGGTTGAGAGAGCTTGGCGTTAAAAACGCTGGAGTCGCGGCGTCAAGCTGCGCGTGCCAGTGCGCGTTGGCTAAGGGGGCGCAGCACATCACTAAGCAGGCCAACAAATATTGGCTGCGAATGAGCAAGAACCTGATAATGAGCGAGCGAGTGCGCATGGCGAAGTCAAACAAATGAATGGTTCGACATTGTATGACAAACTGTGCAATCAATTCACTCGCTCCTTTCGGGTTTAGTGTTCGAGGGGTTGTATGCTCACGGCAATTTTTAACTTTTTACCGGGGTCCCTACGAGTGCGGGTTGTATAGGTTTCACCATGGTAACGGTAGGTTACAGTGTAGCCGGTTGTGATTCTCTCACTATGGATCTGGGCCTGAACGTCACATTGCTCAACATCGCGATAGTTAACGGTGGTGTGGGAGTAAACTCTTTGTTGCCGGCCAATATCTCGCCCTATTGAGGCGCCAAGTACGGCTCCTACAACTGTCCCCACTTTTTTGTTTTCGTCGCCCGCGCCAACGGCGTTGCCGAAAGCACCACCGATAAGGCTGCCTACGATCATGCTCGTGGTTGAATCGCGCTTTGGCCCCTGCTTGGTGTGATAGACCGGTGTTTCTTCACGAACGCGTTCTGTCCAACAGCGCTCAACAGGAACTGAACGTTCGACGGTTTCGTATAACGGGGTGGCCGCAATGACTATGCCGTAGTCTACGTGGCGGATCGTATTGCGATTATTGCCGGCTAAGGTGGCAGGGCTAAGCAGGCAAATACTTAGGGTTAATAGGGTCAGTATTGAGTTCGGGCGATTCATGTCAGACCTCCTTTGGTAGTAGACACACAAAGGTTACGCTTTGCTGGCTGAACTGGTGCTGAACTGTTATAGCTTCATAATGAAAGTGCGAGGTCCACCGCTTCCATTAAGTTGGCCACTTGCCAGCGGGCCTTGGAGAGATCTTGGCTGTCTGAAAATTCGTTTTCTACAGCGATACAGGCTATGCCGGCGGCAACAGCCGATTGAACGCCGGTACTGCTATCTTCTATGGCGATGCAATGCTCAGGTTTCACCCCAAGCTGCTGGGCGGTTTGCTTGTAGGTATCGGCCGCGGGCTTGGTGTTAGTGACATCATCACGGGTGGTGACAACGGAGAAATACTCTGCTAGCTGGTGCGAGGCAATTGAGCCTCCCGCTTCCGATCGGCTGGCGCCTGTTGCCATTCCCATTTTTAAGCCGGCTTGTCGGCATTTGTCTAGAGCGGCGCGTGCATTCGGCATTAATGGGAAAGAATTATGCTCCAGCCACACGGCTAATCGCTTTCGGTTGATCTCGTACAATTGTTCTGGATTCAGGTTGAGTGAATATTGTTGTACGATGACTTCGGCGTTCGTGAGTGTGGGTACACCACAGTGATGAGCGAGGTATTCTTGTTTGCTGAATGAAATTCCGTGGTCTTCTTTTAATAGGTCTTGCCAAATTGAGCAGTGAATTCCCTCTGAGTCTACGAGGGTGCCATCATGATCGAAGATAATTGCGGTAATTGCCAAAGTGGGCTCCTGAATCTCTGGGTGTGAGGTGTTTTTCTCAGTAATATAAATAGACGCTGCTAAGATAGCGGCCCAATAATGCGCGACATTGTAACAATAGTTATAGGAAGACTTGCACAAAGAGCCGCACATGAGTGCTGCCACAATGAGCTTATTAAACCTTATGAGTCGAGTTATACCAGCTCTTTTGTTGTTATTGTCGGTTTTATTACTGGCCAGCTGCGGGCACCTGTTTCCCCCGTCTAAAATACCGCTCGAGCAAAAAACGTTGCAGGAGCAGCTAGCGCTGCTGGAATCCCAGCGCATTCAGCTGCAAACATTAGCCCTAGCGCAAGAGGATTTAATGGCGCAGCTGGGTGATTTACAGGCGCAATTAAACGATATTCATACCGTTGTCACGAGTCGAGATGAACCTTTCGCGCCCGAGACTCATTGGGCTGAGCCCGTCTTAACCTCGATCGAAAGTGAACACATTCAACCCGAGATGCCTGCTCAGGGTAAAGTGGTGGTTGGGCGAGTTGAATGGGTTTGGCTCGATTTGGCCGGCGCGCGTTTTAAAGCACGTATTGATACAGGGGCATCCAGTTCGTCTTTAAGTGCAACGGATATTCAGCCGTTTGAGCGTAATGGTGATAAATGGGTTCGTTTTCGTATTCCCGGTCAAGAGCCAACACTGTCTTTCGAAACGCCCTTACTTCGTTATAAAAAAATACGCCAATCTTCCGTGGAAGTGTTAGACAAGCGACCTGTCGTTAAGCTTATGGCGCGCGTGGGCGAGATTAACGAAGAGGTTGAATTTAACCTTACTGACCGTGACAGCATGCTTTACCCCGTTCTATTGGGGCGTAATTTCCTGCGTGATATCGCGATAGTGGATGTCGCACGCAAATTTACGCAGCCAAAAGTAGAGCTACTAACCCCCTAACGTAACCTTACTCTGTGGATAAAAGCCGTGAGTCGACCGCGTACGTCTGTTTTTACGATCGTCCTTCTATTGTTGGTGGTGGGTAGTCTTTTGACATGGTACCGGCATCAAATGCTGGATGTACCTTGGTTGCCAGGGGAAAAGCGCCAAGTGTGGTCGGTGGAAGCAAAAGTCGAATTCATGGCCCGTGGTGAGCCTGTTAAAGTTTCGTTGGCCATACCCGATACTCAATCTCGATATGAGCGTATTGCTGAACACACGGCTAGCCCGGGCTATGGTTTAGCGTTCGTGGGGCAAGACGATGAGCGGCGAGCGGAATGGTCGATACGCTCGGCTTGGGGGCGTCAAACACTCTACTACCGTGTTGATATGCAGTTCGACGAGTCACTCACTGTTGGTGGATCGGTGCCGTTTAAATCGCCGAACAATCACTTGCTTGGGGATGGCCCTCATGAAACGTCGGCGTTGGAATTGCTCAGTAGTGCGCTGAGTCGCTCAGCAGATAACTACACTCTTACCCGCGAGTTAATTCATGAGTTCAATCGACAGGCGCAAAGCGCGCAGTTTTTGGCGCAAAAACAACGTCGAACGACGTGGTTGGTCTCGCTGCTTCAGCATGCAGAAGTGCCCGTGCGTGAAGTGTTGAGTTTAACGCTAGAAGATGGGCGCCGCCGGCAACCGTTGAACACGTTATTGCAAGTGTATGATGGCGAAGAATACCGTTTGTTTGACCCCGAGAGTGGCCGGCAAGGTCGCTTTAAAAATCAATTACTGTGGGAATATCAATCGGGCGCTTTGCTCGATATTGTGGGTGGCTCACAGTCGCGCGTACTGTTTTCGGTGATAGAGCAGGAGGTGCCTGTTGCGCAAGTGCAGGCCGATACTAAAAATCATAATGTTGCCCTACTCAATTTCTCTATCCATAGCTTGCCCGTGGAAGAACAGGCGCTATTTAAAGGTATTTTCCTAATTCCTGTGGGTGTTCTCGTTGTAGTGTTTATGCGTATTTTTATTGGCTTGCGCACAACCGGAACGTTTATGCCTGTACTCATCGCTATCTCGTTTATTCAAACCAGTTTGTCCACGGGCATTGTGGGTTTTGTGCTCATTGTGGGTATAGGTTTAATGATTCGCAGCTACTTTTCGCGGTTGAACTTGCTCTTGGTCTCACGTATTTCGGCGGTCATAATTTCGGTGATTTCTATCATTGCGATTTTTGCTGTCTTGTCGTTTCAACTTGGGTTAAGTGAAGGATTAAAGATTACGTTCTTCCCCATGATCATATTAAGTTGGACCATAGAGCGTATGTCGATTCTATGGGAGGAAGAAGGCTCCAAAGAAGTGTTTATTCAAACAGGAGGTTCTCTGGTGGTTGCGCTGTGCGCATATAGCGTAATGATTAACGAGTTTGTACGGCACCTCACGTTCAATTTTATTGGTTTGCAGTTAGTCATAATGGCGCTCGTCATTATGTTTGGTAGTTATACGGGTTATCGGCTACTTGAATTCCGGCGTTTTCGATCGTTGAGCGTTGCGAGCCCATCAGGCAAGGAAACATAATGATGTTGGCCGCCTTGTACCGGCAGTTGAAGGCCATGCAGGCAAGTGGTGTGCTAGGCATGAATCGTAGGAACATCCGTTATATCTCTCGTTACAACGACCGTAATTTATTTCCGTTAGTCGATAATAAACTTAATACCAAGCAATTAGCGCTAGAATATTCTGTAGCCATACCTGCGCTACTGGGCGTGGTCGACAACCAGCATGATGTGTCATTGGTTGAAAAAATACTGTTGGGGCACGATTCGTTTTGTATAAAACCTGCAAAGGGCTCCGGTGGAAAGGGTATTGTGGTTATTCAGCGCCGTGAGGGTAACGTTTTTTTTCGTTCGAACGGTCAAACATTATCGTTGGTGGATTTACAGCGACATATCTCCAATATTTTAGCTGGCTTGTTTTCCTTGGGCGGTGCTGTGGATGTTGCCCTGATTGAAGCGTTGATCGAAGTGGATGATAAAATGGCCCCGTTCTCACATGAAGGGGTTCCCGATTTACGGCTAATCGTGTTTCGTGGCGTGCCTGTAATGGCGATGATGCGCCTAGCGTGCACGGCCTCACAAGGAAAGGCCAATTTACATCAGGGCGCGGTAGGTGTCGGTATTGATATTGCCACGGGGAAGGCTGTTCATGCGGTGCAATCTGATAAGCGTGTGACCCATCACCCTGATACTCATTTGAACCTTTCTACTCTTCACATCCCGTGTTGGCGAGCGCTCTTAGAATTGGGTTGTGCCTGTGCCGACATGACAGGTTTGGGCTATTTAGGCGTTGACTTGGTGGTCGATAAAACTTGTGGGCCAGCGTTGCTTGAACTGAATGCGCGGCCAGGGTTATCGATTCAAATCGCGAACGGTCAAGGGTTGGTACCGCGCTTGACGGCCGTTGAGCAGTTGGTGCGCCCTGAACGGATGAGTATTGCCGAGCGCGTAGACTTTGCGTGCAAACATTTTTCAGCTGTCGCGCCAGTTGGCTGTGCGGGTTAAGTTCGACCGCGCATTGCGGGCTCAATATGTGCGTCATTCCTACAATAGTGACACCCAACAACCTTGAATCACGGCAAAGCTGCCATTACAACCACCGTACGGCCCCAAAACCGAGGCATTTTGGTGAGAATTAGGCCGCATTGGTTTTCCTGATACCGAGCAACATAGGTATAATGGCCCGCTTAATCGTTAACCAACAAGATATTTAATTCTTATGAGTGTACAAGATTACATGGCTCAATTGGGTCGACAGGCGCGGGAAGCCTCTCGATTGATGATGGCAGCGAACTCAGGTATTAAAAACGCAGCATTACAGGCTATTGCTGTTGAAATAGACGCTGAGCGCGAAAGTATCGTGGCAGAAAATACACGTGATATGGAAAATGGTCGCATTAATGGTTTAGATGCCGCGTTATTGGACCGTTTAGAGCTTACGCCGGCAAGAATAGACGGCATGATCGAAGGCCTCCAACAGGTTTCCGCGCTGCCAGACCCTTGTGGTGAAATTACCGATTTGAAAAATATGCCTTCTGGTATACAGGTGGGCAAAATGCGCGTGCCGTTGGGCGTTGTGGGTATTATTTACGAATCTCGCCCAAATGTGACCATCGATGCCGCTAGCTTGTGTTTGAAATCGGGTAACGCCACTATTTTACGTGGCGGTAGCGAAGCCATTCATTCTAATCAAGCGATAGCAAAATGCATTAGCGCGGGCCTAGAAAAAGCTGGCTTGCCCGCGACAGCCGTCCAAGTGATCGAAACAACGGATCGAGCCGCTGTTGGCGAACTGATTACAATGCCGCAGTTTGTTGATGTGATTGTGCCACGTGGTGGTAAGAGTTTAATCGAGCGTATTTCGAAAGAAGCTAAAGTAAGCGTTATCAAGCATTTGGACGGTATTTGCCATGTCTATATCGATGACGAAGCCGATCTGGAAAAAGCGTTTAACATAGCGCTGAACAGCAAAACCCATCGCTACGGCGTGTGTAACGCAATGGAAACACTATTGGTGTGCGAGACGGTGGCCGCTAATATTTTGCCCAAACTGGCCGAGGCTTATGCCGAAAAAGGTGTAGAGCTTCGCGGCTGTGAAAAGACTTGTAGCCTTCTTCCGGCTGCAATTGCGGCTACGGTAGAAGATTGGGCGACAGAATACTTGGCGCCGGTACTGTCCATTCGTATCGTGACCGGAATGGATGCGGCAATCGACCATATTGCGGAGTACAGCTCAGCGCATACAGAAAGTATCGTGACCGAAAATTACACCAAGGCACGCGCTTTTTTAACCCGTGTCGATTCTGCCTCAGTGATGATCAACGCTTCGACGCGTTTTGCCGATGGTTTTCAATATGGGTTGGGTGCAGAAATTGGTATTTCTACTGACAAAATTCATGCCCGTGGGCCAGTGGGTTTGGAGGGGTTAACATCGCAAAAGTGGATAGTATTAGGCAACGGAGAAATTCTTGCCTGATGCAGGCTTAGCTTTAGGTTCATCTGGGCCACTGGTGGTGTTTGGCGGTAGTTTCGACCCGGTTCATAAGGGGCATTTGCAAGCTGCCGATGAAGCCGCACAGCAATTAGGTGCGGCTAAAGTATTTTTGCTTCCCTGTCATATTCCGCCGCATAAAGGGCCGCTTATGGCTACGCCTGCTCAGCGGCTGGCGATGTTGACGCTGGCAATTGCCGACTACCCACGTTTGGCCATCGACCCATGGGAACTTGAGCAAAATAAACCTTCCTATACTGTAGATACCCTACAACGCTATCGTCGAGAGTATGGTGATATCATCAGCCTCATTTTTTTAATGGGTTGGGATTCTTTGCAAACGCTACCAAGCTGGTACCATTGGCAGAAATTGGAATCTCTTACTCATTTTGCCGTATGGGAGAGGCCGGGTTATACAGAACTTCCTCCAGCGGTATCGCAATGGCTTGCATCGCGAGAACTCAGGGCCGAGCAACTCTCGCAAAGTGCGTGTGGGGGGGTAAGTTTTATACCCACTACCGCTAACAATATTTCGTCTACGCAGTTGCGTAACGCCATATTGACTGGCGCCGAAGAGGCTTATATTCCCTCTAACGTGCGTCACTATATCAACGAACAGGGGCTTTATTCGCGTTAAGCGGGTCCCCTACCGCTCAACTTATTGAGCACAAACTATTGGAATTTTGAATGCAACCTGAATTAGCCGACATCGTACAGACCGCCCTCGAAGACTTAAAAGGGCAAAAAATTGAAAGCCTAGACGTTTCAAAGCTAAGTAACGTAATGGACACTTTCGTGATTGCTACCGGCACCTCCAACCGCCATGTGAAATCGTTGGCGAGCAATGTTGTTGAAGACGCAAAGAAAAATGGCTTTCAGCCAATAGGTGTTGAAGGTCTAGACGGCGGAGAATGGGTGTTAGTGGACTTCGGTGATATGGTGGTGCACGTGATGCTTGAGCAAACGCGATCGTTTTACGAATTAGAAAAATTGTGGTCTACAGAGCCTGCGTCCCGTCAAAACCAGCCAGAATAATCGTCGGTGAAAATCCATTTAATCAGCGTTGGAAGTAAAATGCCCAGCTGGGTCCAGCAGGGCTATTCCGAATACGCAAAGCGTATGCCGAGGGAAATGGAACCGAATCTTGTGGAACTTCCGCTCGCAAATCGTTCTAAAAATACCCGTAAGCAAACCGTTAAAGATGCCGAAGCTGAGCAAATACTCGCCGCTATCGAAAATCTACCTGGGCAAAAGTGCATTATTGCGCTAGATGTTCTGGGAAAAGGCTTAAGCACTGAAAAGCTTTCGCAGAAGATGGCCAGCTGGCAAATGGAAGGTGTTAATCCGTGTCTCATTATTGGTGGCCCAGACGGGTTAACACAAAAAGTGTTGCAGCGAGCGCACGAAAAGTGGTCGCTCTCGGGGTTAACGCTACCGCATCCTTTCGTTAGGGTGTTGTTAATGGAGCAGCTGTACCGCGCATGGACTATTTTGCAAAACCATCCGTACCACAAATAAGGCACTACAGCCTATCCACTATCTAATCATTCAAGACAGGTAGACACGCGATTTTATGATATGGGCAGGAAAAGAGCTGCACCACTTCAAAGATCATCACTACGAAGCAAGAGTATTCGGGTTTCGCCTCGCCATTAGTTTTCTGCTTGTCGTGGTTTTATTCGGCGCACTAATCGCGCGTTACTACACGCTTCAAGTGATTGATTACGATGCCTATATTACGCAATCTGATCGTAACCGTATCCATGTCCGTCCCGTCCCGCCCAATCGTGGCTTAATTTACGATACTAACGGTGAAATGCTCGCCGATAATCGTCCTACCTTTTCGCTTTCAATTGTTAAAGAGCACACGATAGACCTAGAGGCTACCATTGCAGAACTGGGCAAAATAATCAGTATTCAAGAGAGCGATCGAGACAATTTTTACAAATTGTTGCGTCAGCGACGTCGTCCATTTGAGGCTGTGCCTTTGCGGTATCGGCTGACAGAAGACGAGATTTCCAAAATTGCAGTGGATGAGTTTCGGTTAACGGGCGTAGAAATTGAAGCGCAGCTTACGCGTGCCTACCCAAAAGGCACATTATTTGCGCACACGGTTGGCTATGTTGGCCGCATAAACGAGCGGGAGTTACGCTCTTTCGATGAAGAAACTTATCGCCTTTATAGTGGCACGCACAGCCTGGGTAAAATTGGATTGGAAAAATCCTATGAAAAAATTTTGTTGGGCGAAGTGGGTAGCGAAAACATTGAGACAAATGCGCATGGTCGTGTACTGAGAAACCTCGAGTCGGTTGACCCTGTGCCAGGCCAAGATTTACAGCTGTTTTTAAACTCAGGGCTTCAGCAGGCGGCAGCTTCTGCTTTGAATGGGAGGCGTGGTGCCTTAGTCGCTATCGATGTCACGAACGGCGGAATATTGGCCATGGTCAGTGCGCCGGGCTACGATCCAAATCTATTTGTGAATGGTATTAGCCATACCGATTATCGCGCGTTGAACGAATCGCGTGATTTACCACTGTTTAATCGCACGATTCAAGGCCAATACCCTCCGGGCTCAACAATCAAACCCATGCTGGGCCTTGGTGCATTACACCATCAGGTAATTGATTTTAAAACGCATATTGACGACCCTGGTTATTATCAACTGGAAACGGACGAGCGTTTCTATCGCGATTGGAAAAAAGGCGGACATGGTCGAAGTGTTAATTTACGTCAGGCGATTATCGAATCGTGCGACACATTCTTTTATGGCATGGCGTTTCATATGGGCGTTGATCGAATGCATTCATTTGGTAGTCAATTCGGTTTGGGGGAGCGCACGGGCCTAAAGATACCCAGTGAGCGGCGAGGGTTGTGGCCTTCCAGAGAGTGGAAGAAAAAAACGCGCGGTATGCATTGGTTTCCTGGCGATAGTTTAAATGTGAGTATTGGGCAGGGCGATGTATTGGCTACACCGCTGCAATTGGCCGTAATGACGGCTACGTTAGCCTCGCGTGGTATTCATATTCAGCCACGCTTAGTGAAGAAAATTGGCGATGTTGAAACCGAAATGACAGTAGAAGATATTGTCGAGGTGGATGAAGATTATTGGGATTTCGTAATGTCGGCAATGGAAGGGGTGGTACATAGCCCACGGGGTACGGCAAGTCGAATAGGATGGGGTGCACAATATCGTATGGCCGGTAAAACCGGCACCGCGCAGGTAGTGGGTATTGCGCAAGATGCTGAGTACGATGCAGAGAAATTGGACGAGCGTAACTGGGATCACGCCCTGTATATTGGTTTTGCCCCCGTTAATAACCCTCAAATAGCAACGGCGATAATTGTCGAAAATGGTGAGCATGGCTCCAGTGCAGCAGCCCCTATCGCGCGTCTGCTGTTCGATGAATTTTTTCGCCAGTACCCCATTGGTGCCGCACAAACGCTTTCGCAGCGGGGACAGATAGAGCAATGAAAGGAGCTAACCAAGATTTTGTTCGACGATTGCCCGATTCCACTCAGCATTTTGCGCGCGTGCAGAGTGTTTGGTACCGGCTTCATATCGACCCGTTGTTATTGCTGGGGCTCTTAGTGTTGACTGCTTTCGGCCTCACCATTTTATACAGCGCAAGCGGCCAGCAAGAAGGTATGGTGCGTCGGCAGCTGGCATTTTTTGTGGTTGCTTATTGTTCCATGTTTGTGACGGCACAGCTTGATCTACAGATGATTCGTCGTTGGTCCCCATGGTTTTACGCGGCGGGTATTATTCTACTGCTTTTGATTTTTGTCGTAGGGGTAGGCGCTAAAGGTGCACAGCGCTGGCTAAGCTTGGGGTTTATGCGCTTCCAACCATCGGAAATAATGAAGCTCGCCGTGCCCATTGCTACCGCGGCTTATTTTTCGTCGCGTGCGTTACCGCCAAGCTTTAAGCATGTTGTGGCGAGCTTGCTGCTCATCGTTTTGCCTGCGGTTCTCATTTTTCGTCAGCCCGATTTGGGCACGGCTATTCTTATTTCGGCATCGGGCATTCTGGTCTTGTTCTTGGCTGGGTTGCCGTGGCGCTATATTTTGGGAAGCTTGTTTGCATTGGGGGCAAGTATTTACCCCATGTGGACGTGGGTAATGAAAGATTACCAAAAACAGCGTGTTCTTACCTTATTGGATCCAGAGGCCGATAAATTGGGCGCGGGTTGGAATATTATTCAATCGAAAACGGCAATAGGTTCGGGTGGTTTACATGGCAAAGGATTGTTTAACGGCACTCAATCACAATTAGACTTTTTGCCAGAAAGCCATACTGATTTTATTATTGCGGTTATGGCTGAAGAGTTTGGTTTGATAGGCGTATTGTTTTTAATTAGCTTATATTTACTTGTGATAGCGCGAGGGTTAATTATTGCGATACAGTCCCAGAATATGTTTGGCCGCCTATTGGCGGGAAGTATTACGCTGACATTTTTTGTGTACGTGTTTGTAAATATTGGTATGGTAGGTGGCATGCTCCCCGTGGTGGGTGTACCGTTGCCTTTGGTGAGTCTTGGTGGAACCTCGATTGTAACCTTGATGACCGGTTTTGGTTTGCTTATGGCTATTGCGACGGAAAAAAAACGCGTTAGCTAATTCTTTTTACTGCTGAATAACGAATGATGAAGTGTTTATGGTTTTTTCCTCTCCAGTGTTGAAGTTGTATCGTGTCGCTTTTTCTTTAGGGGTGTGCGCTATTTGCGTCATCAGTTTTGCCGCACGTGCGGATTACTCCTCACATGAAAAAGCGCCTGCGTTTATTCAAAAAATGGTTGAAGAGCACGGTTTTGCAAAAGAAGATGTTATCAGTTGGTTAAAAGCCGCGGAGAAAAAACAGTCTATTTTGGATGCTATTTCTCGTCCTGCTGAAAAAACTAAGCCGTGGAAAGACTACCGTAAAATTTTCCTCGGCCAAACGCGAATCGATCAGGGCGTGGAGTTTTGGAACAAAAACCAAGAAATTCTACGTCGAGCGTCCGAAACGTTAGGTGTTGATGAGCAGGTGATTGTCGCGATAATTGGCGTGGAAACACGTTACGGTCGTTATATGGGCAAATACCGTGTGCTTGATGCGTTGGCGACGTTAGGTTTTGACTATAAACCAAGATCCAAATTCTTTTCGAAAGAGCTTGAGCATTTTTTCTTGCTCGCACGTGAACAAAAACAAGACCCGCTAAGTTTAAAGGGGTCGTATGCTGGCGCTATGGGTTACGGTCAGTTTATACCCAGTAGTTACCGGCATTATGCCATCGATTTCGACAATGATGGCACAGCGGATATCTGGCAGAACCCTGTGGACGCTATCGGTAGCGTTGCCAACTACTTTAAAGAACACCGTTGGAAAAAAGGTGAAATTGTTTTCAGCCGAGCGCGAATTAATGCTGATTACGATAAATCGGCCTTGAACGAGCGCGTCCGGCCTCATTTGTCTCTGGACGAGGTAATAGCGATGGGTTTTTCGCCGGTGAATACGCAGCTTAGCGGTAACGAAAAAGTCGTGCCGTTATTGTACGAGGGGCAGCACGGTAAAGAATTTTGGTTAGGGTTTGATAACTTTTACGTCATTACGCGCTATAACCGCAGCCAGATGTACGCAATGGCGGTATGGCAGTTAAGTGAAGAGTTACGGTATACCTATGAGCGTCAGCTGCATTGAGACTGGGTTGAACGTTAAAACGAGAACGGTAGTGGCCACGAGCTAGTCACCGGTTAATCGCTATTGATTGAAAGCCGCTATTTATGAAAAAACTGCTTACACTAAATCTCCCGTGCGGGTTCTGTACTTTATTGTTTTTGGTGGCTTGCGAAGCGCCCAGCGTTTATACAATGAAGCAAGATGCCGGCCCTAGGGAATCTATGAGCGTCGATCATATTCCCGATGCGGTGCCGCGTGAAGAACCGCGCACCATTGCGGGGAATAAAAACCCTTATACGGTGAGAGGTAAAACGTATACGCTGCTTCCTTCGCCTGAAGGGTATAAATCACAGGGTATAGCGTCATGGTATGGCCGGAAGTTTCATGGGCATACCACCTCAAACGGCGAAATCTATAATATGTACGGCATGACCGCCGCGCATAAAACATTGCCTATTCCCAGTTATGTGCGTGTTACGCATCGAGAAAATGGTCGTTCTGTGATTGTTCGGGTAAATGATCGTGGTCCATTTCACGATGGCCGCATTATCGATCTAAGCTACACCGCTGCGAAAAAACTCGGCTTTGTGGACAGCGGTACTGCGCCGGTAGAAGTGGAATATATTGACCCCAGGCAATACCGCGGTGCGCCTTCGAGTTTGCCTGTACCGCCTGCCCCCCCCTCTGTTCTCACGGCGTCATTAGGTACGTCTCGTAGTAGCGGTTCACCTCAAATGCCTGCGGCACCCTCGCCCGCATATTCCGGTGGCTATGAAATTCCGGATAACACGTATTTACAGGTAGGCGCGTTTAGTTCTCGTGAGGTTGCGGAGCGTCTATTAGTGCGGTTGCAAGTGGTAACGTCTTACCCTGTAAGAATTTATACTTCTAAAGAGTCTGCCTTTTTTCGGGTACGAATAGGCCCTTTAAAAGATAGTTATGATTTATTGATGCTGCGTGAAACGCTTGCTCAGCACAACGTCTCTCAAGCGCATATCGTCTATCAGTAAGGGATTGTGGGCGACGGCCAGCATCCTTAGAGTTCGGTAGAGGTTATTCTAAAGTTATCGCCACCAGCGGTTTTAACGATCTCAAGTGCATTGTCAGCGAGTGCTAACAGCTCTTGCGGGGTAGTTGAATGCGTTGGAAAAAGTGATATTCCTATGCTCACCTTTAATTGAATAAATTCGTCACTATAGGCAATGGGATTATTTACCGTCGCCAGTATTTTGCGTGCTATGAGCCGCACTTGGTCTTCATCTGCCTGATCGGCAAAAATAGCGACAAATTCATCTCCTCCAATACGGCTCACCGTGTCGGCCGCGCGCACGATACTCGAGATGCGAGAGGCCAGGGCGCGCAGCACTCTGTCGCCGCCATCACTGCCATACTGTTGATTGATGGCCGCGAAATCATCTACATCAATCATCATTACCGCACCAATTTTAGTGTGGCGCTTACCTCTATCAAGTTCATGACGTAAGCGATCAAGCGTTACCTGCAGAACGGGTAGCCCGGTGAGGGGGTCGTATTGGCTACTCTCTGGGGCGGGGTGTGATTGGTTTGCTCGAGCAATTTGATCTTCGTAGCTGTGTTTGGCAGCCGTTAGGTAATCGGCTAACAGCGGGATAAATAACAATGAAGCAATGGTGATGGCGGCCCAGTTAATATACGCGATGCTGGGCGACATATCGGCTGAGGCTGGGATAGGTTGGTGATATTGAAAAAAACCGGCAAAAATAAAAGAGAGTATTGCCAGAACGCAGACGACAAGCGTAACGTGATTCCCGAATATAAGTACGCAAACTATTGCTGTGGCCACAAAGAGCGGCAGCCCTGCACTGGCAAGTCCAAACGACAGTAAACTCGAGGCTGAATAGCTGCAGGCAAGTAAGAGTAACCCTGCCGTTAATGTTTGAAGCGACATCTTTTCGCGAAATAGCCAGCCGGTTACCGCCAGCAGGGCAACCGCGAGATGGGCGGAGTCCACGTGCAACCAAGCCGTCGAAAAGCTATGGGCAAATCCTAGAACAATGATAGCCGTGAGAGCCAACATCGAACGAGCGATGAGCTGATGCTTTTGTTGAGTCAGGGTTCTATCTAGATCTTTCAGCCGTTTCGCGGTTGTGGTCATTCAATTGCGTCTTAATAGTCGATGAAGAGCGGCAGCGTTTTTGCAGATGTTGGTTGCAATTATTAACGGGTAGGCGCAATCATAAGTTTGGTCGGTTATATCCAGTATAGATCCCCTTTTCGCGCATGAAATAATCTTGTCTTTTATAGATGCACGAAGCGACGTGTGGGCGATTGGGTAGGCCCAAGAGTGACGGCTAGGTAAAATTGAGTGGCGTGATCGCGGTAAGATGGCGTCTTAAACAATGTGAAAAGGTTGAGGTCTCAGATGATGATAACAATAAAACAGTTAGGCCCTTTGGCGGCAATGGTGTCGCTTTTAATGATTGGCTGTGGTGGTTCGTCTGGAGGCACTACCTCTAGTAGCGCGAGTTCTAGCAGTTCTAGCTCCAGCTCCAGTAGCAGTGAGTCGAGCGTGTCCAGCGAAAGCTCTAGTAGTTCGAGTGAGAGTTCTAGTAGTGCTAGCTCTGAAAGCACTGTGCGAATCAAGCTCAACCAAGTGGGTTACTTACCAGTAGGCCAAAAAATTGCCGTGGTGCCAGAGGTAGCCGCAACGACCTTTAGCTTGATGAACGCGGCCAATGAAAGTGTATTTACCGCTGATTTGTCCGCCGCCAGCGTATGGCAACCTGCAGGAGATTCGGTAAAAGCGGCCGATTTCTCCCATTTTACCACGGCGGGACAATATCGCATTGTGGTGGCGGGTGTTGCCGATTCAGATGTGTTCAGTATTAGTAATGACGTGTACAGCGAATTACACGATGCCACGATTAAGGCGTATTACTTCAATCGGGCGAGCACCGCGTTATTAGCGCAGCATGCTGATGAGTGGGCGCGTGCCGAAGGGCATCCCGACACCAGTGTTCGTATCCATGCGTCGGCGGCCTCAGCCGAGCGCCCCACCAATACGGTTATTTCGGCCCCCAAAGGGTGGTATGACGCTGGTGATTACAATAAGTATATTGTGAACTCCGGCATTTCAACTTACACCTTGTTAGCCGCGTATGAACATTTCCCTGAATTTTATAATAACCGTGACTGGAATATTCCTGAATCGGGTAACGATCTACCCGATTTGCTGGATGAAATTGTGTGGAATTTAGACTGGATGGAGGCCATGCAAGATCCAAACGACGGGGGTGTCTACCATAAGCTCACCACGTTGAATTTTGAGGGCGCAGTAATGCCAGAAAACGCGACGTCTCAGCGTTATGTCGTCTCAAAAGGTACCGCAGCAGCGTTGAATTTCGCGGCCGTTATGGCCACAGCGAGTCGTGTATTCGCGGATATAGATGCACCGAAATCAGCCTCTTACCAAGCCGCCGCCGTCGCTGCTTGGGATTGGGCTGAAGCCAACCCCGACGAGACCTACAGCAATCCAAGTGGCGTGAATACTGGTGAGTACGGCGACGGAAGTTTAGGTGATGAATTTGCGTGGGCAGCAGCCGAGCTATTTATTACAACGGGCGATAACGCATATCTCACGGAATTTCTTGACCAAAACGCCGGTAACGGTGTGCCGGGTTGGAATTATGTTGCGCCATTGGCGTATATGTCGCTAGTTTTCCACAGTGAAGATAATGTTAGCGCTAGCCAATATAGCAATTTTGAAAACAAACTTATCGAAACTGCCGACGGCCTTGCGTCAACCTACGCTGCTTCTATCTACAAAGTGTCGATGACTGATTTTTACTGGGGTAGTAACGGTGTTGCCTTAAATCAGGCGATGATGCTCGTACAAGCGTGGCGTATGACAGGTACGGAAAGCTACCGGAATGCGGCACTTGGCCTAGTCGACTACGCCCTAGGCAAAAACCCAACCGATTATTCCTACGTGACAGGCTATGGTGCGCGACCTCCAATGGAGATTCATCATCGCCAATCCTATGCTGATGTAATTGCAGAGCCGGTACCTGGTTTTCTTGCGGGCGGTCCAAATCCTGGGCAGCAGGATGGGTGCACGTACCCCTCTGACGAACCTGCAAAATCCTACGTCGATAGTTGGTGCAGTTACGCATCCAACGAAATTACCATTAACTGGAATGCGCCTTTGGTCTATGTATTAGCGGCGATGCAAGCACTCTAAGCCTATTGATGGCCATTAAGTTCTAAGCACCCCGCATATTTAGCGGGGCGCTTACTCGGGTTTTTTTCATAAAACTGATACAATCGCGGCACTTTGCTGGGATTCCCACCTCTAAACAGCCTCTTACTTATTAAGGTCATAGTCGAAACAATGCGATTTTTGCTTCCGCGTGCTGCCCTCTATTTGCAAAACATAGCGCTTTTTGTACTCTTATGTGCCCCTCAAGCGTTTGCTTCTCAGGTCATTATTCCTGCGCCGCCACAACTTGCGGCAACGGCGTTTCTATTAATTGATGCTGATACGGGCAAGGTGATTGTCGAGCATAACGCGGATCAAGCATTACCTCCTGCCAGTTTAACGAAGATGATGACTAGCTATATTGTGTCAGAAGAGATCGCCACTGGGCGGCTTAAAGATACAGATCTAGTGCGTGTCAGTGACGATGCATGGCGTCGTGGCGGTACCAAAAGTGGTAGCTCCACCATGTTTCTCGAGGCACGAAGCGAAGTGCCGGTTATCGATCTGCTACGCGGTGTGATTATTCAATCTGGCAACGATGCTTCAATTGCTCTCGCACAGCACATTGCTGGTAGTGAAGAAGCCTTTGCCGATGTGATGAACCAGCAAGCGCAATTGTTGGGTATGACCAATACACATTTCCGGAATGCGACCGGCTGGCCTGCTGAAGGCCACATGACGACTGCTCGTGATCTATCCTTATTGGCGCAGGCCCTCATTAACGATCACCCAGAACATTACTCTCTTTATTCTGAGCGTTATTTTAAACATAACGGTATTAATCAGCCTAACCGCAACAAATTACTGTTTACCAACAAATATGTAGATGGTTTAAAAACGGGTCATACTGAAGAGGCGGGTTACTGTCTCGTGGCGTCATCGGTACGTCAGAATATGCGTTTAATTTCCGTTGTAATGGGCGCCCGCTCCGAAGCTTCGCGAGCGGCAGAGTCACAAAAATTATTAGCCTACGGTTTTCGTTACTATCAAACGCATAAATTGTATAGCGCAGGCGACATACTCGGTAATACGCGAGTGTGGGGTGGGGATCCCGAACGTTTAGATCTCACCATTGCGCAGGATATTTATGCCACCATCCCGCGCGGCGCTCAAGATAATGTTAAAGCTGAAATTGAAATAGAGCGTGAACGCGAAGCCCCAGTGGCTAAGGGTGCGGTACTTGGCCGTTTAAGCGTTATGTTGGAGGGCGCACTCATCGCTGAAACCGATTTAGTCGCTGCGAGCGAAATTGCCGAAGCGGGCCTTCTCGATTACCTATGGGATTCCATAGAACGGTTATTTGTAGAGTAATTGCCATGAATAACACCACTCAAGAGCCACCTAAAATTGAGTTTCCTTGTCCGGATTACCCGATAAAATCTATGGGTGAAGCGACAGCAAGTTACCGTGAAGCGGTATTAAATATCATGGAAAAGCACGCTCCAGGTTTCGACATTAATCGAGTCTCTGTACGTGATAGCCGAAAAGGAACCTTTCAATCGGTGACCGTATTTATTACCGCAACGGGCGTAGAGCAATTACAATCCATATTCGATGATTTGAAAAAACTACCCGAAACCAAAATGGTACTCTAGCTTCGGTTATAGGCCTCCTTCGTTGTTTGCTATGAGCGCTACTTCCAATTCGTTTGTCATTCGCCGTTTAGGGTTGCAGCCCTACGGCACCGTTTGGCAGCAAATGCGCGATTTTACTGATGCTCGCACGGAGAATACGGCCGACGAGATATGGCTGGTGGAACACTCGCCCGTCTACACTCAAGGGCAAGCGGGCAAACCCGAACACCTGCTTAACCCGCAGAATATTCCCGTAGTGTCCAGTGATCGTGGTGGGCAAGTTACGTATCATGGCCCAGGGCAGCTAGTGGTATACCCACTGCTCAACCTGCGACGTCGCAAGCTAGGTGTACGCGACCTTGTCACCTGCATAGAGCAAGCCGTTATTCGGTATTTAGCCGGCCATGACATAGCGGCGGTGGCGAAAGCCGATGCTCCAGGGGTGTACGTACAGAGTAAAAAAATAGCGTCGCTGGGTTTACGTGTGCGCAAAGGCTGTAGTTATCACGGTGTAGCGCTGAACGTTGATATGGATCTGGCGCCGTTTTTAAATATTAACCCTTGTGGGTATCAAGGGTTAGAAATGACGCAACTCAGCGAGTGGGTTGCCGAGCCGCTCCAATACCACGAAGTAGAAACGCATTTTTTACGCACATTAATTGAACTGTTACAACAGCACCCACAGTAAAGTCTGGCTCCAAAAGGGCAGGCAAAGAGATGAAAGAATGAGCGATACCACTGACATTAATCCGAACACTGCCGCCCAAAGTGGCGTTGATTTGGCTTACGCAGCCACAGAAGAAACGGCCAGTAATACACTCGAGCCGGTAAAACGTACTCGCCGCCTTCAGCAAGGCGAAAAATTACGGGATGCCGATAAGGTCGAGCGTATTCCCGTAAAAGTGATAGCCAGTGATAGCATGCTGCGCAAACCAGATTGGATACGCATTAAGGTCAGCACGTCTCCAGAAGTGGATCGCATTAAAAAATTACTCCGTAAAAACTCGCTATCAACGGTGTGTGAAGAGGCTAACTGCCCGAATTTGGGTGAATGTTTCAGTGGTGGTACGGCCACCTTTATGATTATGGGTGATATTTGTACGCGTCGTTGCCCCTTTTGCGATGTTGGCCACGGCAAACCGAATGCACTCGATACAGGTGAACCTAAAAAATTGGCCGAAGCCATTGCCGACATGCGGTTGAAATACGTGGTTATTACCTCGGTTGACCGTGATGATTTGCGTGACGGTGGCGCACAGCACTTTGCGGATTGTATTCGCGAGTCGCGTCTACTGTCGCCGAATTTACAGGTCGAAATCCTTACACCCGATTTTCGTGGTCGTATGGACATCGCGCTGGATATTCTCGAGCAAACCCCGCCAGATGTCTTTAACCATAACCTCGAAACCGTCCCTCGTTTGTATCGCCAGTCTCGCCCTGGGGCAAACTATAAATGGTCGCTCGAACTGCTGCAAAAATACAAAGCCCGACAACCGAATGTCTTAACTAAATCCGGTTTAATGGTGGGTTTGGGTGAAACCAAAGAAGAAATTATTGATGTGCTTAAAGATATGCGCGACCACGATATCGATATGCTCACCATCGGACAATACCTTCAGCCCTCGCGAGATCATTTACCGGTATCACGCTATGTTGAACCCGCGGAATTTGATGAGTACACGGCCGTAGCAAAAGAGTTAGGTTTTGTTCGAGCCGCTTGCGGGCCGTTGGTGCGTTCGTCTTACCATGCCGATAAACAAGCGCAGGGTGAAGTGGTTAAATAATTGTGGCAGTTACTGTATTTGAAATCGCGAATCTACGCGATTACCCCGAACATGTTTCAGAAGTAGCAGCTTGGCATCACGGTGAATGGTTGCAGGGTTATCGCATGGCAGGCAAGCATGCGTTGTTAATCGAACTCGATAAAACAGCAGATTTGCGCGAGCGAGAGCATAATTTGCGTACGCATTTTAATGCGCCTGCGGTGCCGAGTACGTTTATTGCTCTGGCTGAAACTAACGCGCCTACCCAAAAACAAGTGATAGGCTCCGTTAGTATTGTGTATTACCAGTTTTCGAAACAACGACAAGCGTCTGAGTGGATAACCAACTTATATGTAGTTGAAGCATTTCGCAATAATGGTATTGGAGAGCAGCTATTAGAGGCCATTCACCAGTACGCGGCTCAAAATGCTATAGAGAATTTAAAGTTATACACGCGGGATAAAGAAGCCTATTACCTTAAGCGTGACTGGGCGTTTAGCCACGAAGGTTTAGTTCAGGGTAATCGTGTTTCTGTACTCCATAAACGAGTGGGTGAACGATTGCCCGCACGGGTTCCTGTCAGGCCTTAACCTGTCTGCACGCACAGGTTGTGTTGATTTATGCAACGCATTAATCGCAACCGTTCTCGGCTAGATTGGATAAGACCGCGCCGTCATTGTATTTATTTATTGAGATCACTATGAGTCAAAAAAAAGTAGGCTTTGTTAGCTTAGGTTGCCCAAAGGCATTGGTAGATTCCGAACGTATCCTTACCCAATTGAAAATAGACGGTTACAACGTCGTGCCTACCTATCAAGATGCAGATCTCGTGGTGGTGAATACTTGTGGGTTTATTGATTCGGCGAAACAGGAATCGCTCGACGCCATTGGCGAAGCAATTAATGAAAACGGCAAAGTCATAGTGACAGGCTGTATGGGTAAGGGTAACGATGCCCAAATGATTAAAGAGGCCTACCCCAATGTGCTCAGTGTTACTGGCCCAGCGGCTTACGAAGAGGTGATGGGCGCTGTACATGAATTTGTGCCGCAAGAAAAACCACACAACCCGCTCGTTGATCTCGTGCCTCCGCAGGGGGTGAAATTAACCCCGCGTCACTATGCATATTTAAAAATTTCTGAAGGCTGTAATCATCGTTGTAGCTTTTGCATTATTCCTGCGATGCGTGGTGATCTTGTGAGCCGCCCCGTGGGCGAAGTATTGGACGAAGCCGAGCGTTTGGTAGCGGCGGGCACGCAAGAGCTCTTGGTTATTTCGCAAGACACCAGCGCTTACGGGGTAGATGTAAAATACCGTACCGGGTTTTGGCAGGGGCGCCCAGTAAAAACGCAGATGTTAGGCCTGTGTGCCGCCCTAAGTGAATTGGGTGTATGGGCACGTCTACATTATGTTTACCCTTACCCTCATGTGGATAATGTTATTCCGTTGATGGCCGAAGGGAAAATATTGCCGTATTTGGACATCCCGTTTCAGCACGCCAGCCCGCGTATTTTGAAAGCAATGAAACGGCCAGCACACCAAGAAAAAACCCTTGATCGAATTCGGAAGTGGCGTGAAATGTGCCCCGAACTGGTCATACGCTCCACGTTTATTGTCGGGTTTCCTGGTGAAACAGAAGACGATTTTCAAATGTTGTTAGATTGGCTACAAGAAGCGCAGCTCGATAGAGTGGGCTGCTTTCAGTATTCTCCTGTTGAAGGTGCGCCGGCGAACGAACTCGATAACCCAGTACCCGACGATGTAAAGCAAGACCGCTGGGAGCGTTTTATGCAAACCCAGCAAACTATCTCGGCCGCTCGCCTTCAAGCCCGTATAGGCACTGAAGTAGAGGTGCTTATCGACAGTACGGAAGGTGATAATGCGGTTGGCCGCAGTTACGCCGAGGCGCCCGAAATCGATGGCGTTATTATTGTAGAAGACGCCGCCCACTTAGCGCCAGGGGAAAAAGTGATGGTTAAAATTGTGGCGGCCGATGAGTATGATCTGTGGGCAGAATTGTTGGGCTAATGTATTGCTCTAAATGAGGGTATCGTAGTCTATGCTTATCAATGCGACGGCAAATGCGATAGAGCATATTAAGCAGTAAATTATGGCGGACAACGACAACAAAGGGCTCGGCCTACAAGACTCACTTTTTAGCTGGATCAACAACCACAAAGATGCCCACTTATATTTGGGGATTCTACTGGAGAGAATTCCAGCGTTAGTGTCTCTCGTGGCAGATGACGGCCGGGTACTGTTTGCTAGCCGTCAGCATACCTTTCTTGCCGGTGTAGCCGATCACCTTGTGAATATTGAGCAAGAGGCCGATCTGTATCCCGCGCTCATTTGGGATCGTGTTTACGGCCTTAAACAACAGCCTGTAGACCTAGAAAACGAGCAAGTTTGGGAGCTTAGTGTAAAACACAAAGATGGCTCCCTCCATCAATATCAAATGCGGCGTTTTATCGTTGAAAGCCAAAGCGCTGATAGCCATGAAAGCCATTCTGCAATAGCGTTGACCTACACGATTGGTGTGGATATCACCGAGCACCGCACAGAAGACCCCTCTGTGCGCGATCAGAGTGCCCATATAAACTATGTCACCTTTCACGACCCTCTCACCGGTTTAGCCAATCGGTCGTTATTTTATGATCGAATGCACAAAAGTTTGTCTCGCGCGAAACGCAATGACAGTAGCTTAGCGATTATATTACTTGATTTAGATCGCTTTAAAAATATTAACGACAGCCTCGGTCACGATGCGGGTGATGCGTGCTTGAAACATGTTGCACGACACCTTGTTGAGGAACTACGCGATACTGATACCGTTGCACGGTTAGGCGGTGATGAGTTTGTGGTTGTATTAGAGAATGTGAATGGCATTGAGGTGATTGAAAAAATTGCGTCAAAATTACTGGATTGTTTAGCGCAGCCCATTACCATACAGAACCATGAAATTGCATCCACCGCGAGCATGGGTATTAGTATTTTCCCTAAAGATGGCGATTCCATTGATCAATTACTTAAACACGCCGACACGGCCATGTATCGCGCAAAGGCTGCGGGTAAAAATCGTTACCAATTTTACTTAAGCGCAATGTCAGATACCGCCGTCAATTATTTACTGTTAGAAAACGATTTACGGCGAGCGTTGGAACAAGATGAGTTGTGTTTGTATTATCAACCTCAAATCGATTTAAACACCGGTAGAATAATTGGCCTAGAAGCTTTGGTGCGCTGGCAGCATAAAGATCGAGGCTTGGTTTCACCCATTCATTTTATTCCGTTGGCAGAAGAAACAGGGTTAATAGAACCACTTGGCGCGTGGGTGCTAGAGCGCGCGTGTGTGCGTTTTCAAAGCTGGCTGCTCAATGATATTCATTTAGGAAAAATTGCAGTTAATCTATCCACGCGGCAATTACGGCAGGGCGATTTCGCCGATACCGTCGCGCAAATATTATCGCGTACTGGCTTGCCGCCAGAATATTTGGAATTAGAAATTACAGAAACGTCGGCAATGGAAAATGCCGCTGATACTATTGAAATGCTGACCACACTTAGCGGCATGGGGCTATCGTTAGCCATTGATGATTTCGGAACGGGGTATTCGTCTCTGGCCTATTTGCAGCGTTTTCCCATTCAGAAACTGAAAATCGACCGCAGTTTTATCGACGATATCGATCGAGACAAACAAGATTCCGCAATAGCCAAATCTATTATCGACCTTGCTCATAATATGTCGCTACAAGTCATTGCCGAAGGCGTTGAGCGGCCAGCACAATCGCGTTGGTTAATCGACCGTGGCTGTGACCAAGTACAGGGGTTTTACTACAGTAAACCCTTGAGTGAAGAGCAACTCATGACATTAGTTAACGACCGTACCCGTGTTATTCGAGACCTTACCGGCGTGCGTCTAATACTCTAAATACTCGAGAGCTAGCGTAGCACCAGAACGGCCTAGCAAATTCTTGGCAGGGGTTCATCTTCTAGCGGCAGTAATACACGTGCCCCCCCCATTTTCGTGTTCATCACTACCCGTGAATGGTGAGACGTAAAACGACCGATAATGGCGGTACCCTTGCCTTCTCGTAGGTTTTTCCAGCGTGAACATACTGAGTCTGCCGTACGCGCATCGACCACCGCAATAATGCGTCCCTCGCAGGCTAAATTAAAGGCATCGTACCCTAATATATTGCAGACGGATTGCACGGCGGGCTCGATGGGCAACGCTTGCTCGAATAGGTCGATACCTATGTGAGTGGTTCGATTCCAATCTTGGACAACCATATTTAAACCACCGCGAGTGGGATCACGTAACAACTTAATGTGCGCGGGTGTTGCGAGAGAGCATAAGGCATTGACGAGCGGCCAAACGTTGCCCGAATCACTGAGAATATTGGTACTTAAGCCAAAATCTTCTCGCGCCATCATAACGGCAATGCCATGATTCCCAATTGGGCCAGACGCAATAATTGCGTCGCCCGCTTGTATGCGGGTGTCGTCCAGCATCAATTGCTTTACTCGTTTTCCGATACCAGTTGTAGCGAAATATACCCCGCCTCCGTTGCCATTGGGCACCACTTTTGTATCACCGGTAACGATATGAATATTGGCTGCAGTAGCGGCTAAGGCCATTGCATCGATAATTTTTTCCAGTTGACTGAATTCTGTGCCTTCTTCAATGAAGGCGTTCAAGCTTAAATAGAAGGGTTTAGCGCCCGATACGGCTAAGTCATTCACGGTGCCATGAACGGCGAGGCTGCCAATATTTCCACCGGGGAAAAAAAGCGGCTGTACGGTAAACCCATCGGTTGTCATGGCCCAACGTTCACCGTCCAAATTTAAAAAGGCGGCATCATTATTGGTGTTGAGATACTCGTTGGCAAGACGAGAGGCAAAAACGTCGTCTATTAATTCACGCATACGTAAGCCACCGTTTCCGTGAGCGAGCGTAACTGTTGGCATAATGTGCAACCTCAATAACCTGAGTGACGTGAAAAAACCGGATTACAACGGACGTGAACTCTGCTTGTGCATAAGCGCACTGGCTTCGATAATCTGGCCAATACTAATACCGCCGTCGTTCACCGGAATTTGTTGGGGGTGATGAAGTGTTAGGCCGTGTTGGGGCAATAGCGTGGTAAGTCGTTCTACCAATAAGCGATTTTGAAAAACGCCGCCGCTAATACCTACAGTTTTAATTCCCGTTTTATTGGCGGTGGCTACGGCTTGCCGAATGAGTGAATGCGCAAGCGTATTGTGTATTACGCGTGCGGCAAACGCCGTTTCGTGAGGCTTTCGAATTAACCATTTAATAAGCCCAAACCAAATAACTTGGCCGTCAATAATGGGTAGGTCGATATGTTTGTCCGTATTGGATTGCTCCGCTATAGCCGCAAGCTCCATGGGGGCCTGTCCCTCGTAAGACGCATGCGAACAAATACCCAGTAACGCCGCGCAGCCGTCCAATAAACGTCCCACAGCCGAAGTCAGTGGTGCGTTTACATTCTGGTCCCACATTTTATGGAGTAACGGGTCGTCCGAGGTAAATTTAATGCCGCAGTGCAATCGCAAACTATCGGCGATCCGCCAAGGTTCGCGCGCAGCGCGATCACCGCCAGGTAATTTAAACGGTTTAAAATAAAGTGTTCGTTGCCAATTTCCGGGGTGGCCGTGCAGGCAGTCGCCGCCCCATAAATGGCTATCGTTACCGAGGCCAACGCCGTCCCACGTAAACACCATAATGTTTTGATCACAGGTTAAATTGCGACCACTGGTTTGAGCATACAAACTACTGGCGTGCGCATGATGGTGATAAATGGCGAAGCGGGGTTGTGATTGCTGAGTGGACCAGCGTGTGGTGGCATAGCCGGGGTGAGCGTCGTGCGCAATATGGGTGGTGTTTCGGTTATAGAGCGCTGGCAGTTCTTGAATGAGTTGTTCGAAAACGGTATGGCTACGCAAACTGTCCATATCTGCGATGTGGGGTGAAACAATTATGCGTTGGTCGAAGGCAAGGCAGAGAGTGTTTTTACTTTGTGCGCCGGTAGCCACGAGTGTATTGTTTTTATCGAGGGGGTAAGGTGAGCCAAGCTCTAAGGGCGCGATACCTCGGCCAACTCGAATAACGTGCGGTTTGTTGACGACAACGTGCATAACAGTATCGTCGGCAGGGCGACGAATAGGGCGGTTATGGTTAAGCACACCGTCGACCAAATGCTGTAATCGATTGTGAATATCGGTGGCTTCTGTTAATACCGGTTCGCCACTGATATTGGCTGACGTGACCACTAAGGGCCTGCGCAGTGTTGCCATTAATAAAAAATGTAAGGGGCTGTACGGAAAAATAATGCCAATCTCTTGAAGTTGAGGCGCTATATTTTCAGCTAAAGCTACGCCACTTTTTTTAGGGCACAGCACAATAGGGCGCACATCCGACGTTAACTGTTGTCGGTGAGTGTCTGTTGCATGGGTATATTCATCAAGCTGCTCGGGCAAGAGCATAATTGCCAAGGGTTTATGCGGGCGAGGTTTATGGTTTCGTAACCATTCAATCGGCTGAGTTTGTGTTGCATCACACATTAGATGAAACCCCCCAATGCCTTTAACTGCAATGACTAAACCTTTTTGGATGGCTTCGCAGGCACTATTGATAGCGTCGTGCTGAATGCCTTCACGGGTTGAGGTATAGGTGAGTGTTGGGCCACACTGTGGGCAGGCGAGGGGTTCGGCATGAAAACGTCGGTTACTGGGGGATTGATATTCTGCGGCACAGTTATCGCACAGCGGGAAATCGGCCATAGCGGTGTTACGACGATCATAAGGCAGCGAATCAATTATTGTGTACCGTGGCCCACATTGAGTGCAATTGATAAACGCATAGTCATAGCGTGAATTGGCACTGTCGAGAAGTTCGCTTTGGCAGTCAGGGCAACAATAATGGTCGGGTGGAACTTGTACGTTGTGGTTGCCCGTTTTTGCTTGAGAATCGCTGGTAATAATTAAAAATGATTTTAGTTGGCGAACGGTTTTATCCCATCTTTCGCGTATTGAGGGCTTTGCTTGTGGGGGAGCATCGGAAATTAATCGTCGTTCAAAATCGGCCACAACGTGTGCGTCGCCCTCCACTCGAACCGAAACATTACCGCTGGTGTTTTGCACCCATCCGGCTAAGTTAAGTTGGGTCGCGAGGTTGTGCACGAAGGGGCGAAACCCCACGCCTTGAACACGGCCATCGAGAATATAGTGTTTACAGATCATCCTTTTCTCCTAAAGGAATAGGTGGTTAAGCCGGTCTTGTCGAAGCGGCCGTTTGCGACGGCATACCATTCGCCCACCAGATTCGACACGCGCCTTCGTCGGAAACCATGCAGGGGCCAATAGGTTCGCGCGGTGTGCATGTTTTTGCGTAAAGCGTGCATTGATTAGGTCGGCAGCGGGCCATGACAACATCGGCACATTGACAGCCTTTTAGCCGGGGGGCGTGTGCATAAACGTCACTGATATGTGTGTGAACATCTGAAAAATATACACGCGCATTAATGTCGTTGAAGTGTGAACGTAAGGTAAAACCTGAATCAGGTATTGCACCTATGCCGCGCCACTGCGACGTTTTAATCGCGAATGCCCGTAATAATATTGCGCGTGCGGTGCGATTGCCTTCAGGCTTCACAACCTGTGTATAGCAGTTGTCTACTTGCGGGTGGTTTAAGTGCGATTGTTGCAATACACAATAAAACGCGTGCAGTAAGCTTTCGTTTTCAAAACCGGCAATGGCGGTTGGCAGTTGATGCGCGCGCGAAATTTTTTGCCATTCATGAGTGCCCATCACCGTAGCGACATGTCCCGGTGCAATCATACCGTCGATCGATGTGCTTCGGTCATCCGTTAGTAAGGCATGAACGGCTGGCCACGTGCGCCTGCCGGAGATCAAAAACTGTAGGTTGCCGGGCAACGTTCCGTGCAGTGATTCCTGCACCAGAGCGGCAACAGGGGCCATGGTGGTTTCGAAGCCCGCTGCAAAAAATACAACTGTTTTAGTGGGGTTTTGTAGGGCAATATTTTTGGCGTCTATGGGGGATGCTATAGGGCGAACATCGAGACCAGACGCTTTTGCCAGCGCTAATGAGCGTATTTTTTTAGGAAAAAAGTTTTTCGTTTGTAATGTGTTTATCGGCACACGCAGCATATCGCCAAAGCTTGCGAGAATAGTCTTGGTTTGGTGGGCCATGGCAATGGCGAGCGCAATATCAATTTCCGGGCATACACAAACGGGGCAGCCGGGGCCAGGAATAAGATTAAGCCAGTGCGGCAGTGTTGACCGTAAACCGGCTTGCGTAATGCTACGTTCGTGCCCGCCGCAAACGTTGAGTAAATTAAATGGCGTATCGGGTACGGGTAGCGCCTCAATTTGTTGGCGCCAATAGTGCGACAAGTCTAGGTTCACTGAGTGGCGCCTTCAGAGCTTAACGGCTCGGGGTTGAAGGTCTTGATCGGGCGTGTAGGGCGATCGTTCAGTAAACAGAGTAACCACGCTATCCAATCGCTTATTCCCCTTCCTGTTTTTGCAGAAAGCGGCCAGACGGGACTGTTATTGGCGAGTTTTCTAAAATTTTCTATGGCATCGATTTCGGAAAAATCGTCGAAAAAATCGAGCAGTTCAATTTTGCTAATAACCAAACCATCTATCTTCTGAAAGAGCACAGGATATTTTAGCGGCTTATCATCCCCTTCTGTCGTGGATAGTAGGGCGATATTGGCATGCTGGCCAAGATCGAATGCCGCAGGACAAACAAGATTGCCAACGTTTTCAATAAATAGTAGGTCGAGTTCTGCAAGATTTAATTGGCTCATTGCCTCAGCAATATAGTGAGCATCTAAATGGCAGGCGCTGCCCGTGGTAATTTGAATGGCTTCAACGCCTTGTGCACGAATGCGCGTTGCGTCATTGTCTGTTTCAAGGTCACCTTCAATTACGGCAATACGAAAATTATTTTTTAAGTGCTGAAGCGTCGTTTCGAGCAGCGTCGTTTTACCCGACCCCGGTGACGACATAATATTGATGCATACCAGAGTGTTGTCACTGAACCGATCACGGTTGCGCTGAGCTTGCTCATCATTGCGCGACATAATGTTATGCAGTACGGCGTGACTATGCTGATTTTCAGACGGTTGGCGAGGGGAAAGTACTTCCCCGGCCTGGAGTGGTCGGTTAGGTGCTTTTAATGCACTTTTAGTTAAGGTGCTTTTTGCGAATGTACTTATTGTTAGTACACGTGTTTTGAGTGTGCAGCCACAGGTTTCACACATGTGGATTTTCCTTCTGCGCGTTGCGTGAGTCCTGGTGCGCTGAGAAGGTTGGCGGGTTATATTGTATGTTTAGGGTTATATTCACTAAGTGCATTTCCTCTCCCGAGAGCAGCTGTGTTTGATGGGAGGCTTGCTTGTCGCAACATAAATAATGGCGCTGAAAACGGTCCTGATTAATGGTGGCTTCACAGCCACAATCGTGGCAATAGATCAAGGCCGGAACCTCTTCAACGATTAACGTTGTTGTGGGTAAAAAATCAATTTCACCATTGCGTTGTTCGTCGCTAACTTGTTTGTTGCCCTGTTCTAGTGTGATCGGGCAATAACGATGGTGATCGTGAAGCGCAATAGGAAAGGCCCGTTGAAGTAGATTTTTATCGATACCCGCTAACAGGCCAATTTTAACCGTAAGCCCCGTAATGATAGCAATCGATTGTTGTGTGTCGTATTCGGGGTTGTTGCGGCATTGCAGCGCCGCCATTTTTTGCGCTTCGTGCAGTATATTTTTACACACGCTGAATTCATGCATGTTAACCACCGTTATTCGGTTTTCTAGAATCGTTGGTTAGGTCTCCAGCTACTTGCATGGCATTGTACGTGTCCCAGCAAGTGCGGGCATCGGGTTCATTTACTTTTTGAATCGCGTAACCAAGGTGAACCAATATAAAGTCACCTACGTTTATTTCATCTTTTTCTAATAGATGGAGATTTACGTCACGGAATACACCGGTTGCCTCACACTTAGCAACGCCGTTCGCTATGTTAATTATTTTCATGGGAATAGCTAAACACATAACTTAACCTTATGGCCTTAGTGTGAACAAGTTAGTTAACGTGAGTTAGGCGTAACGCATCATTAATAATGATATGGAAAAAAGTGAACACTAAAGAGTGTATGCCTCATAAAGATGAGGTTTATTGATGTAGCGCATATTTGGCCCGTATCTTTTCGGTTATTTTAATGTGGGATTTTTTTATTCGTGTGGGTAAATAGCGCGAACAAAAAAATCATACGTTCGCGTTAGCCGTCGCATGCCCGTTGGCTGGGTGTGATGTTGTGTGATTGCGATAGAGGTCGAGGTGTCTGCGGTATTGCAGGCCGGTGATACTCCACTATGATAGGGTCAATTAGAAATATGCTTCCCGATATTCTAGTAGGAAACGATAATAAAAAAGTATTAAACGGAAGCCATTCTTCTTTACGTCCTTAGCAATCCAATCGGATTAGCGCGGTGTTTGGTTTGACTGACACCATTATTTGCGACGTTTATCTATATAAATAAAAATTCTATCGTTACAACGCGTCGAAATAAAAAGTGTCGTCCTATTGGCAACTGTTTTTCATAGGGATGCATGCTATGGCCGTCTATTTTCTAACACCAGAAAACCTACCCAGTTTATTCAGTGCGCTGACAGAATCTGGGTATGCGCTCATTGGCCCTAAGGTGTCTGATGGCGCGATTGTGTTTGATCATATGGACGATATTACGGATATTCCCCGAGGGGTGGAATCTGTACAGAAGCCTGGTTTCTATCAGCTGGACCACACTTTCTCTACGCGCTACTTCGATTGGGCGAATGGCCCTAGTGCATTAAAGCCTCTCTTGTTTAAATCGCGTCAACCCTTGTGGTTTGCTGAGCAGGTAGCAGAAACAACGGATGGGGGGTTAGTGTTTCGCGATGCAGCACCAGAACCGGTACCAAAAGCGGTTATAGGCATTCGCCCATGTGATATTGCGGCGATGAAATTGCAAGATCAGCATTTTTTAGAAGGCGAATACGTCGACCCCTATTATCTCGCACAACGACAATGTCTATTTACGGTTGTTGTCAATTGCGCAACGTGTAACGAGACGTGCTTCTGTGCGTCTACCGGTGATGGCCCCTCCGTCGAAGATGGCTACGATTTATTGCTTGATGAACTGGACACAGGATTTCTAATTCGCAGTGGTTCAGGTGCGGGCGAGAACATTTTATCGACACTACCGGTTATCAATGCCGGTAGTGACCTCATTGAATTAGCCGAAATTCAAACGTTGCACGCCAAAGCCCAGCAGAAACGTTTCCTCATTAATGAAAATATGCACGCCAATCTTTTCTCGCAGCTGGACAGCCGTCAGTGGCGCGAGATAGCGGATATTTGTTTGTCCTGTGGTAATTGCACGTCGGTGTGCCCTACCTGTTTTTGCCATAGAGAAACAGAAACCGCAGACCTCAATGGAAAAAGTACCACGCATTTTCGTGAATGGAGCAGTTGCTTTAATGCTGACCATAGTGTGATGCACGGCCACACATTGCGTGATAGCAGTGAATTGCGGTACAGGCAATGGATGTTACATAAATTAGGGAGCTGGAACGCGCAGTATGGCCGGTCGGGTTGTGTTGGTTGTGGACGGTGTATTAGTTGGTGCCCAGCCGGAATTGATTTTCCAGCGGTAGCGAACGCAATATGTGGGGAGTTCGAATTATGGGAACAATAGTGCAGGACCGGGCCGATGAGGCGTGCCACGCGGAGAAAAATATTTCGCGTAATGCTTATATACCGATGTCGGCCACAATCGTAGAACGAAAGGAAGAAACGCCCACTATTTTTACATGGAAGCTTCGTTTAGATAACGACGCAATGCGTGACGTTTATCAGTATCAATGCGGCCAATTTAATATGGTGTATTTATTTGGTATTGGTGAAGTGGCTATTTCGATTATGGGCAGCGAGGGTGATTGTATATTACATACCATCCAGGCTGTGGGACGTGTTACGAATGCTATGGCTAAGTTATTAGTAGGCCAGCGTGTGGGTATTCGTGGCCCATTTGGGCATGGCTGGCCCATGCTAGAAGCGAAAAGCCGAGATCTTGTTTTTATCACCGGTGGTTTGGGGTGCGCGCCTGCAGTATCGGCGATACGCGAGGCAATGGCACACCGTGAAGAGTATGGCCGTATCGTTATTATGCAAACAGTTTTGCATCGGCACGATATGTTGTGGGAGCCGCAATATGACGAGTGGCGAAAAGTGCGGGCGACACAAGTTTTGTTGGCGTCTGATCGAGATAAAACCGCATGGCCCAACTGGAAGCATGGCCGCGTGGCGGCACTGTTTAAAGATGCGCACTTCGATGTTAACCACTGTACGGTTATGTGTTGTGGGCCTCACCCTATGATGACGGGAACATCACGTGCGTTGTTGGATATGGGCGTTAATGAAAATACTATCTACTTAAGCCTTGAACGTAATATGCAGTGCGCGCTCGGGCACTGTGGTCACTGCCAGATGGACGAGGCCTTTGTGTGTAAGGATGGGCCTGTATTCACTTACAAGCGCATAAAAGATGTGCTTGAACGCAGGGGGTTTTAATCATGAATAGGCCAGTGAGTAAGCCGCGCGTTAGTGTTCATAAATTTGCATCTTGTTCGGGGTGTCAGTTGGCATTCATCAATATGGGTGAGGATTTAATTACGCTAACGGAATTGGTCGATATCGTGCATTTTGCAGAGGCCGGGCCACTTGGCCCCGACGAGACCGTGGATATTAGTTTTATTGAGGGGTCGATAACAACACCGCACGATGTAGAGCGTTTAAAAGGCATTAGAGAAAAAAGTGCGTACGTAATTACCGTGGGCGCCTGTGCGACGTCTGGTGGTATTCAGGCATTAAAAAATAATGCGGATAGCGATCTTTGGATGCGTTCAATTTATGCAAAGCCGGAATATATTCAGTCGTTATCAACATCGGGTGCGATTAAGCAGCATGTAAAAGTCGATTACGAATTATGGGGTTGTCCGGTAGACGTTAAACAAATGTTAGCGGCGGTTAGGCAGCTATTGTTTGGCGTTGCACCATTGGATATAAATGAAAAGGTGTGCCAAGAATGCAAACGCCGCAATACAGTTTGCATGATGGTGACCCAGGCAATGCCCTGTATGGGGCCCGTTACGCGCACCGGGTGCGGTGCGTTATGCCCTTCTTTCGGCGCGGCCTGTTATGCCTGTTATGGCCCAGCCGAAAACGCGAATGTGGAGCGATTAGGAGAGTGCTTTATGGGGTTGGGGTTATCACCAGAAAGAGTAAAGCAAAAGTTTTTATCGATGCACAATGCATCGCCCGAATTCTCGAAAGCTACAGTGCTGTGGGCTGATGCAAGCGGGGGGCACTCATGAGCGAATTAACGTCTACACCTAGCGCCACAAAGAATAGCCCCACAAGGGATATCACCATCGACGTACCTGTAATGGTTCGGGTAGAGGGTGAAGGCGCTCTAGAATTTAGCGCCAAAGGCGGCGAAATAGATAATTTACATCTCAAAATATATGAGCCGCCCCGATTATTCGAAAAATTTTTAGAGGGCCAGTATTTTACAGAAGTGCCTACCATGGCGGCCCGCATTTGTGGCATCTGTCCTATTGCCTATCAAATGACCTCTATTCTCGCAATAGAGCGTCTTTTCGGTATGCACCCTGGCCCTTGGGTGCATGATATGCGTCGTCTGGTGCAATGCGGAGAGTGGTTGCAGAGCCATGCGTTACATATCCATTTGTTGGCAACACCGGATTTCTTAGGGTACAACAATGCTATCGCTATGGCACAAGACCACCCTGAAACGGTTAAGCGCGGTATGCGGTTACAGGGGTTGGGTAACGCGTTGCTGACGCTGTTAGGCGGCCGTTCGGTGCACCCCATCGGCTTGCGGGTTGGTGGGTTTTACCGCGCTCCAGAAATGCACGAGGTGAGCGATTTAATTGACCGGTTAGAAGCGGCAGTAGAAGACGCGCGAGGCGTGGTTGCATGGACAGCAGGTTTGGATTTACCGGTCGACCATCAAGCGTTTAATTGTGTTGCCGTGCATAACGACAACGAATACGGTCTTAACGAAGGACATATTGTAACCACAAAGCGTCAGACGATAGCGTTCGATGATTATCCCTCTCGCTTTAAAGAGCATCAGGTGGAACACTCCACGGCCTTTTATTCTACGCTCGATAACGAAAGCTATTTTGTTGGGCCGTTGGCGCGAATGAATGTAAATTTTGACCAGTTACCGGAGGTTGTCAAAACACTGTGCACGGAGGTGGGGCTGTCTTTTCCCAGTACCAATATGTTTGATAACGTTCGCGCACGGGCGGTAGAATCGTATTACTGCATTGTTGAAGCGCTGCGTATTTTGAAGCGCTATCAGCGCCCCAAAAAAGCCTTTATAGCGGTGACACCAAAAGCGGGTATCGCACGCCATTGTACCGAAGCACCGCGCGGCCTTATTTTTCATGAGTTTGCGCTAGACGAAAAAGGCCAGGTTGTATCGGCCAGTATGATTCCGCCGACCAGCCAAAACCAAGGCAGTATTGAGTTGAATCTTAAAAATGCGGTGTTGCATTACGGGTTAGACCATTCGGATCACGACTTGCAGATGTTATGCGAAAAAATTATTCGTAATTACGATCCCTGTATTTCTTGTTCAACGCATTTTCTAAATTTAACCGTTCACCGAGAATAGTATGGCCTCTTTACTGGTTGCGGCGATAGGGTCTGCACATGGTGCGGATAGTTTAGGCTGGGAGGTGGCCGATTATTTATCGGCTCATCTCGAAAGTGGCCACGGCGTGCTTCCATACTGTCAGGCCGCTGCCGAGGGTGCGAACGGTTTACATATTATTAAATACCAACACCCTACTGCCGTAGTGGAAAAAATTTCTCACTTCAGTCATGTGCTGTTTGTTGATGCGTGTCGTGTGGTAGAGCAACATTACGGCGCACTTATTCATGTTCAAGCAGACGCTTTAACGCCGGGTAAAGGCGAACTCTCCAGCCATGAAAGCGGTGTGAATGATGCCGTTTGTTTGGCGCGTGCGTTGAACGTGCTACCGAAGCATTGTGCCGTAATGGGCTTGAATGTGTATTTGCATGAACACACTCCGGTGAGCTGGTCGTTACAACAGCAGTTAGTTCACGCGCTTTGGGGGGAAATTTTACGCGTACTTCAACCCCGCGCATTACCCTTTGTCGTATCATCTTACGCGCCTACCTAATAGTTTTTCTCCACGCGTGCTCCACGCTTCGTAAACGGTATTACTATCATCGTTAATGGCTCGTTTTAATAACGTTCAACGATAAGCTGTAGTGCTTCATAACGGGATTTTTTAACGCGGCTCGTTTAGGCAACTATACTTGCGAGAACCTTAAAAAGGTAATCAGAGAAATACTGTGTTATTCGAGAGGAAACACCGCCGTGGCTTGGGTTTTAACGTGAGCTTATGCGGTTTAGTTTTATTGGCGGGATGCGACAAGGTGTTGCATGCAATACACCGTTGGCAATTACAGACCTCTGTGGTGGCTGAGAGTGCGGGTTTTCGAGAACTCACGTTGTTAACCGACGCCATTGCGCAGATGAGCCGTGGGCGTCTACTGATAACGCCTTATCCATCTGGCGAATGGGTCAGAGGCCCCGATATTTTTCGAGCGACCTCTTGAAATGGGAAATGGCAGGCCGAATGGGTGGAGTAGCTATTACCCCGCTTGGGCGGAGGTTGGTTCCACGCCATTTGATTGTATGAATTTAGATGCCTCAATGATGTTTTTTATCCTTGGGGAAGGCTCGTTAATGGCAAACATGTTGTCTGAGCCTTATGGCGTTATTTGGCATCACCGATTTTATCATTGCATGGTTTTTTTCAGATGGACACAGGCTGATTTACGCCGTGGGTAGCATTCTACTGGTGTGGTACTTGCCCCCTATCGAGAACGGGACGAGAAAACGAGCGTATTGTGCAAAAAAGAAAAAATTTAAAGCGTTTTACGATGATTACTATCAGTGGTTCGGGCCATATCAATAATGCAATTTCAGTTATCAATGAAATTATTTTTTGTATTAACACTGATTACTGTTGCGGTAATGAGCGCGTTTATAGGCTTACGGTATTATTGGGTTTCCGATCAGCGGCAGCTGGAATTACACGATCGTGCGGTTGAAGTGGCACAGCGTGTAGCAGACTCGGTGAAACCTTCCATTTGGAATATTCATATTAGCTCGTTTAATCGGCATTATCCGTCTGAAGTGGCGTCGGTTATTATCGACGCTGAGCTCGCCTCTGATTTTGTGACCGCTATTAATGTGTATGGAAATTTTGGGCATCTCCATTTGGGGCGAGAAAAGAATGAGCGTGGGCAATTGGTTGATATAAAATCGCCCTACAATCGAGCTGTGAACAGCCCGCACGAAGTTCATATTCATCAAGCCATACGTGAAGGTACCATGACCATTGGCTCGGTTGAGGTGGTGTACAGCCGTTTGAGTTTGAAAAGTGCGTTGTACAGTGGTCTGCTACTTGAGTTGGCTCAGGTGGCGGTAGTGAGCACGCTATTTGTTGCGCTCTTGTATTGGTCGTTACGGCAATCGCTTATTCGGCCAGTGCGTTCATTGCAGGTTGCGCGGCAAACGCTCGACGCCATTACTGAAGGGGTAGTAATGACGGATGGGAGTTTTAAAGTTATAGAGGTGAATAGAGCATTTACGCAGCTCACCGGTTACAGCACACTCGATCTCTATGGTAAGCGGCCACAATTAAAATTGGCCGAACGTAGTGCGGGCACAACCTTATGGCAGCAATTGAGGGAATTAAAACAATGGTCGGGAGAGGTGGCGGTAAGGCGAAGAGGGGCATGTTCCTTTCCTGCGCGTTTAAATTTTAATGAAGTGTGGCACGATGGTAATAAAGTGTGTCATGTGGGCGTCATAACGGATATCAGCGCGCAAAAAGCCTCCGAAATTGAGTTAGAGCGCATGGCCTATTTTGATGCACTTACTGCCCTGCCGAACCGGACTAACTTTCTTAAAACACTGGAACATGAAATTCAACTCGCCCAGCGGCATTCCCGGTCGTTGGGGCTTCTGTATATAGATCTCGATAATTTTAAATGGATCAATGACCGCCATGGCCATACCGTCGGCGATCAATACCTAGAGAGTATTGCTAAGCGCTTTAAAAAACGTGTGCGTAATACAGATTTTATTTTTCGGTTAGGTGGCGATGAGTTCACCGCGATTGCAACAGATGTGTGCGATGAAGCAAGCTTGCAACACTTGGCGAAAGATTTAATTGAGATGACCAATGATATCTTGTTGCTGGAGGGCAACCGTATACACGGTGGTGCAAGCATCGGTATTGCGTTGTACCCGCGTGATGCCGGCAATGCGGAATCGCTTATTAAGCGTTCAGACGCCGCTATGTACCGTGCGAAAGAGCTTGGTCGTAATCAATTAGTTTTCTTTTCGGCGGATTTAGAATCTGAACGTAAAAATACTCGAGAATTAGAAGAGGCCTTGCGTCGAGGGTTAATTCGAGACGAATTGGTCGTGTATTTTCAACCCAAAATCCTCTATCAAACGGGTACAGATACTACGGGTAAAGTACACAGCGAAGCGATCTCCAGCAGCCGAGTACAGGGTGCAGAAGTTTTACTGCGTTGGTTTCGGCCGGGCCACAGCATTGTAAACCCCTTTGATTTTATTCCGGTGGCCGAGCAAAGTGATTTAATTGTAGATATTGGATACTGGGTAATACGTGCGGCGTGTGCGCAGTTAGCCCGATGGCAACACACCTCGTTAGAGACTATAAGTTTAGCCGTGAATTTATCGCCTAGACAGCTCAGCCATGACGATTTGGTGGTGCGTCTTTGCGATACGATAGCCGAGTTTGGCGTAGATCCGTCGTTGCTTGAGTTGGAAATAACGGAAAGTGCTGTGATCGAAAACGTTGAGCAGTCGGTAGAAGTGTTAAACCAACTGAAACAATTGGGTGTTACGATTGCGATGGACGATTTTGGCACGGGCTTTTCGTCACTGAGTTACCTAAAGCGCTTACCCATAGATGTGCTTAAAATTGATCGTTCCTTTATCAATGACTTACCGAATGACGACGATGATGCGGTCATTGTCAATGCGATATTCTCGATGGCGAGAGCCATGAATATTCGTGTGGTGGCCGAAGGTATTGAAAACTACGCGCAATTGCAGTTTCTATTGCGACAAGGTTGTGAGTGCAGTCAAGGGTTTTTCCACTCACGCCCGCTCCCTGCAGCCGATTTTGAGCGCTGGGTTGGCTTGTTCAAAATTCGTATTGAAAAGGCTTTGTCAGAGTCATCAGCGGGTCAAATAAGCGGCAGATATGGGATTTCACCGGCATTAACCGGCGGTTCCTGATATTATTGCGCCGGTTTTTGCTTGCCAGGCGAAATCGCTCAACTAACACGCTTTTCATATAGGTGAGAATAAGAGCTTAATTGGGGGCTCCTTTTTCTCCACCTCGACTTAGCTCAGCCTACAGGATTATAAGATGGTACAAAAAATCGGCGTTTTAACCAGTGGCGGCGACGCTCCCGGAATGAATGCAGCTGTTCGTGCTGTAGTACGTAACGCGTTGCACTACGGTTTGGAAGTGTACGGTATTCACAATGGCTATCATGGCCTGTATCACGACGAAATTAAGCTGCTGGACCGTCGTTCGGTTGCCGATATGGTGAATCGTGGCGGCACTTTTTTGGGGTCTGCTCGCTTTCCAGAATTTAAAGATGAAGCGGTACGACGCGAAGCGATTAAAAACCTTGAGAAACACGGTATTGAAGCGCTTGTAGTTATTGGTGGCGATGGTTCCTATATGGGCGCTAAAAAGCTCACCGAGATGGGTTTTCCGTGTATTGGTATTCCAGGCACCATCGACAACGATGTAGCGGGCACCGATTACACCATTGGTTATTACACGGCACTGAACACAGTGTTGGAAGCTATAGACCGTTTACGCGATACGTCTAGCTCCCACAAACGCATCTCCATTGTCGAAATAATGGGACGTTACTGCGGTGATCTTACAACCTTCTCCGCGTTGGCCTGTGGTGCCGAATTTGCGATTGTGCCCGAAAAGCCCTTTGATGAAGAAGCTTTCATACGCGATATTAAAGAGCATGTCTCTGAAGGTAAAAATCACGCAATTGTGTGCGTTACTGAACATATTACCGACGTCAACGCTCTGGCTAAGCGAGTAGAACTCTCTACTGGGCTAGAAACACGCGCGACAGTATTGGGGCACATTCAGAGGGGTGGCGCGCCTACAGCTTTTGATCGTGTATTGGCGAGCCGTATGGGGGCTTACTCGGTTGAATTATTACGTGAAGGGCATGGTGGCCGCTGTGTGGGTATTCAAGCCAATGAGCTCGTGCATCACGATATTATCGATGCGCTCGATAATATGGTTCGTCCGTTTAAAGAATGTTTGCTCGATTTGTGCCATCGTTTGGCGTAAACACCGGCGTATAACACACGGTTAAGGCCGAAAAGGGATGTGAGTTAATCACATCCCTTTTTTTATGACGCAATTAAGGGGCTATGGCCTATTTTGACACTAATTTTAAATGTACATCCACTTTGGAGATAAGCTCGGCACTTGCGGCGGGCTTCGATAAAAAGTCGTTACCCCCTACGCTATAAGCCGTAACGATATCTTTGTCGCGGGTGCTGGCGGAAAGAAACAGTATGGGTAATACCTTTAGCGGGTAGTCGAGGCGAATTTTTTGGCATACGTGGTAACCGTTTATGTGAGGCATAACAACGTCCAGTATCACCAAATCAAACGAATCTTTCTCTGTTTGATGGGCTAAAAGTGCCAGAGCCTCTTCACCTGAAGCGGCCTCAACGACCTGATAGTTGTGCGCCCCCAGCATGGCTGAAATCACCATACGGCTGGCGCTATCGTCGTCGACAATTAATATGCGGTATTGGGCAGCGTTTGCCGGCGTTGGTACCTGTGTGAATATATCTTGCTCTATGCGCTTGTGAGAGGCTACTGGGTAAATTGCCGAACGGGCGGCAATAGATTGCTCCAATCGGTGGCGTGTTTGCTGCCGTTGGCTGTTGTCGGCGGTAGTCGCGGGGTTGGATTTTAAGAGGTCATCGTCGGCAATGGGCAAGTCGAATATAAACTCCGAGCCCGAACCTAGTGCTGAGCGCACTTCAATTTTTCCGTTATGAAGTTCTACGAGTTTGCGGCAGACGGTTAGCCCTAGGCTTGTCCCTTCGATGTAATGTTCATTAACAATCTCTGTGCGTTGAAACGGGAAGAAGATGGCCTCTAGTTGGTCGGGATCAATCCCTATGCCGCTATCTTCCACCGAAATTCGAATATGTGATGACTGCACTTCACCGCTGATGGTTACAAAGCCTTCAGCGGTATATTTTATAGCGTTACTGATGAGGTTAATCAGTATTTGTTCTAAGCGCGCTTCGTCGGCCAATACCCGTGGCATACGCGGCGAAAGTGCATTAATTAAGCGCACGGGCTTGGGTTCTGCCATAGGGGCAACGAGAGAAATGACCAGCTCGGCCAGCGCATAAACATCAACGGGCTGAAAATGTAGTTGCAGTTTGTTATCGGCCAATTGTGAGTAGTCGATAATCTCATTTACCAAGCCGGAAAGCTGTTTACCGCTGCACGCTATAGCATTGAGCTTTTCGCGAGTGCCTTCGCTGTACTGGGTTCTAGGCTCGTTAAGAATAGCTTCGGATAACCCCACCATATTGCTCAAGGGTGTGCGCAATTTATGCGATGTGTTAGCGAGAAAATCATCTTTTAATTGGTCGACTTCTTCTAAACGCTTATGTAATACGCGCTCTTTACTAAACGATTGCCGGCTAACTAGCACAAAAATCACACCGTAAATGGCGGCCATAAAGACTAGTCCGTATAAACAGTATGCCCACCACGTTCGCCAAACAGGCGGTAAAACGGTTAGTTCTATGGTGGTTTCTTCTTGGCTCCAGATACCGTCATTATTCGCCGCTTTCACGTGTAGTTTATAGTGGCCGCTATCGAGGTTTGTGTAGGTTGCAGTGCGGCTTGTGTCTGCAGGCAGCCAATCCTGATCGAACCCTTCTAGCCAATAGGTATAGTGGTTGAGTTCTGGTGAGCGAAAATTGAGAGCCGAAAATTCAAACGTAATCATTGATTGTTTGTGCGCAATTTCTACCGTGTCGGTGTACTCAATCGCTTTTGCTAGTAGTGAATTCTCGTCGAGGCGAGAGACGGATTGGTTAAATAACTTAAAATCTGTAATCACGACCGGTGGTTGATAGGCATTGGGTTGTAGGTCGTCTGGCTCGAAAAGTACAAAGCCACGGCTATTGCCGAAAAAAATCTTTCCGTCGTGCGTTCTTAATGGGGTATTGCGGTTAAACAAGTTACCGGAGAGGCCGTGCGCTTTATTGTAATTGCGAATAGTGCCCGTTGCGGGGTTGAAGTAGCTTAAGCCTTGTTGGCTACTGAGCCACAATATACCGTTATTATCTTCAACAATGCCGGTAATAACATCGTCAGGCAGGCCATCCTCCATCGTGTAATGGGTGAACTGCTCTGTTTCAGGATCAAATAAATTTAAACCGCCACCGTGTGTGCCAACCCAAATACGGGCTTGGCTATCTTCGTAAAGTGCAATAACGTAGTCATTACTAATGGCCGAAGCGTTGTTGCTTAATGTGCTATGGCGGGTGAAACGGTGGGTTTGAGGGTCGAGCTGAAATAACCCTCGAATAGAACCAACCCAAATACGATTCTGCGAGTCTTCTAGCATCGCGCGGGTGTAAAGGGTAGCATCGCCATCCATTTGATCTTGGCGAGGCAGGTAGCGGGTAAAACTATCGGTCTCGGGGTTATAACGGTTCACCCCGGACTCGGTGCCCACCCACAAACGCTGCTGGTGGTCTAATAGTAGAGCCCATGGTTCTTTACCTAATAACGAATTCGGATTGTTTTCTTCAGGCAGATAATGCTTAAACGTGTTTGAATCAGGGTCGCGCCTGTTTAGGCCGCCAGACCAAATGCCGAGCCAGAGCGATTGTTTGTGATCTTCTAATACCGACAGAACCGTATTCCCACTTAACCCCTCTGGATTCTTGGCGTCGTAGAGGGTGCGTGTGATCCGGCGGCTATCGCGATCAAAATAATTCAGGCCGTAGCCGGCACCAATCCAGAGATTGCCTTCATCATCTTCAAACGACGATAATATGCCGCCATCGGCCACGGTGTTGTCATCGTCGGGGTCGTAATTGTGGTTACGAAACACGGCGGCTTGGTGGTCAATGAGGTCGATGCCCGAAGGAAAGTAGCCCACCCAAATATCGCCGGCCTTATCTTGGTAAAGTCGGTTAATAACGAAATTGCCGGGTGAAGACGGGTCACCCGCGCTGTGGGTGAAGCGAGTAGTGGCGCTATGGTTACGATTGGGCGGCACAACGGACACGGCACTGCCGTCTCCGATCCACATATTGCCGTCTTTATCTTCTACAAAATCCCAGACATTGCGACTTTTTTCACTGTTTCCTGTGTCGTGAGCAAACGGTTCAAAACTATCGGTTGATCGGTCGAGGACAAAAATACCACGACTATAAGTGGCGGCCCAAACTACGTCGTTGTGATCGACGTATAAACGTCTAATATCGTTAGGGATGCGGTTGCCGCTGAGTGGCGCAACCTCATTAAAATGTTGAAAGTGGTTGCTGGCGAGGTCAAAACGGCTCACGCCTCGGTTGTAATTGCCCACCCAAAGAGAGCCTTGCTGATCTTCGGTAATGGACGTAACAACGCTATCGAGGTCGTTATCGTTGGACGGCGAACTGATATGGTAGCGATGATAGGCTTGGCTATCACGATCGAATGAGTACAACCCGCCGCGAGTACCGAGCCAAAGATGGCCTCTCGAATCTTCAAAAATACAGCGGATATCGTCGGCATTTAACGCCGTTTTTGTGGGGTTTGGGTGATGAAAAACAGTAAAGTCATCGGTTTCTGGGTGATACCGATTGAGGCCTTCACGAGTGCCCACCCAGAGCGTGCCTTGGGTGTCGACGAGTAGGGAGTAAACATAGCTTTGCGATAACGAACGAGGTTTTTTCTCATCGTAACGGTATAGTTTTAATTGGTAGCCGTCGTAGCGGGCAAGGCCGTTAGAGCCGCCAAACCACATAAAACCAGCGTCGTCTTGAACGATGGCATTGATATAACCAACAGCCTCCATTTTGCTTTGCAAAATGTGACGGAAGGTTACGCTGACAGGGTCATGGCTAGCAGTGGAAAACGGTGATGTTAAGCACACTACCCCCATTACAGCTAAATAAAAAAGTAGTACACGTGCTGTTTTTATCACGAGCCGCAGCCTTAATCGATATTATTGTTATAACCACTTACTTAGGTGTGTAATTCTAGCAGTTTTGTTGCTTATTGTAGGCCATATCTATTGGCACCATGTGGTTCTTAATATTACGGTGCCTTAGTGTATTCATTATGGCTGCGCGTGATGGCGTTTGATAAGTTTACGCTATTACTTCAGGATAAAAACACCCTCAAACCGTATGGACACCAAACTGATGTCGACATCTTCCGATTTACCGAAGAACTTTCGTTCACTTGACGATATTCAAGAGTATTTGCGTACTTTTGCACACGAGCGCGATTGGGAAAAATTTCACGCGCCCAAAAACTTAGCGATGGCGCTAGCGGTAGAAGCTTCTGAATTAATGGAAATCTTTCAATGGTTGCCGGAAGAGGGCTCGCGACATCTAACGATTGAGCAAATGTCGGAGGTTGAAGCAGAAATGGCCGATGTATTCCTGTATTTGTTGCGTATGGCCGATGTTCTAAAGATCGATTTAATGGCAGCAAGCGAACGTAAAACCGTATTAAATGAACAGCGTTACCCCGTCGAAAAAGCAAAAGGGCATGCAACAAAATATACGAACCTCGACTAATTACCTTTAACGGTGTGTTTTGAATGATGAAAAATAACAATCAAATAGTGGGTGGTGGCTGGAAGGCTGTATTGAGCGTGTTGCGGTATGCCCAGAAAATAGGTCCGTATAATTTATGGAAAACACTTCGTTCAAAGAATGCTTGCAAAGCTTGTGCATTTGGCACTGGCGGCCAAAAAGGCGGGTTTAAAAATGAAGCGGGTAGAGGTATAGAAGTCTGCAATAAAAATATTCAAGCGCATTTAAGCGATGTGCGAGCGGGTATACCGGCTACCGTTTTTCTTAGCACCTCCATCGCTGAATTCAACCGCATGAGTGGCCAGCAGTTAGAGGCGTTGGGTCGGCTTACTATCCCCCTGTATAAAAAAGCGGGCGACACTCATTTTACGCCACTCAGTTACGACAAGGCTCTTTCGCTGGCGGCCACTAAGTTAAAAGCCGCGAGCCCCGAGCGTAGTTTTTTCTATGCGTCGGGTAGAAGTTCTAATGAAGCCGCTTTTTTGTTGCAACTTATGGCACGGTTATACGGCACTAATAATGTTAATAATTGTTCGTATTACTGTCACCAAGCGTCAGGGGTTGGTTTAACGTCAACACTTGGTACTAGCACGGCAACCATTCGTTATGACGATTTAGATAAGGCCGATTGCATTTTTGTTTTTGGTGCTAACCCTGCATCTAATCACCCGCGTTTTGTGAAAGCTCTAATGCATTGTCGTCGTCGTGGGGGCAAAGTAATTGTGGTGAACCCTGCGAAAGAACCGGGCATGGTGAAATTCGCATCGCCCAGTGATTGGCGGTCGATGCTAAAAGGCGGGGAAGATATTGCTAGCCATTATGTTCAACCGCATTTAGGGGGTGATGTTGCCTTTATGCAGGGGGTGGCCAAATGGGTGTTGGATAATGCGGCGCACGATACTGACTTTATCGAACACAATACTGAGGGTTTTGACGATTTTTCAGCAAGCATTCACGCGCTAGAATGGGATGATATTGAGCGTAACGCGGGGTGTTTTCGGCACGAAATCGAAGCGATTGCCGCTGAATACGCTGCGGCTAAAAATGTCGTGTTTAGTTGGAGTATGGGGCTTACCCATCATCATCATGGCGTGGACAATATTGAGACGCTTGTCGCTTTGGCGTTGTTGCGCGCAATGGTGGGCCGTCCGGGAGCGGGATTATTACCGCTACGCGGGCACAGTAATATTCAGGGTACGGGCTCTATGGGCTTTACACCGGCGTTGAAAACTTCGGTGGAGGAAAAGCTTCAAGAACGATTAGGTGCGAGCCTTCCTCAGGCCACAGGCCTCGATACCATGGCCTGCATGCACGCTGCCAGCGTGGGAAATATGGATGTCGCTGTTATGCTTGGGGGAAATTTACTGGCGTCTAACCCCGATCATAATTTCGCGGTTGAAGCGATGAACCGTATTAATTTTAAGTGTTTTATCACCTCGACACTTAACTCCGGGCATGTTGGAGGCAGCGAGGGCGAGGTGTTAATTTTTCCTATAAAAGTGCGCGATGAAGAGCTTCAGCCAACAACACAGGAATCGATGTTCAATTTTGTGCGTTTGAGCAATGGTGGTATTAACCGGTTCCCGCAATTACGGTCAGAAGTCGATTTAATTGGTGCCTTAGGCGAAAAATTGATAGATATAAAACGATTGGATTTTTCCCTTTTTAGGGATCACCAGCGTATTCGAGACTTTATTGGCGATGTTGTGCCGGGGTATTCGGCGGTAAGCACTATTGGCCACTCACGGGAGGAGTTCCACATTGCAGGGCGTACGTTGCATCAGCCTGTTTTCCCAACGGCAACGGGTAAGGCGGCCTTCGTCTTTTCACCTACAGCTAAAAGATCACACTCGGGCATTTGGCGAAATCATGAGGGTGAGCATGAATTTACGTTAACGAGCGTTCGTAGTGAAGGGCAATTTAATTCTATTATTTATGATGAACGTGATACCTATCGTGGGCAAGAAAATCGTTGGGTGGTGTTGATGAATCCTCGCGATATGCAGTTATGCGGTTATCACGAAAATTCAAAGGTGACAATTAGTACCGATACCGGCGAGATGAAAGCGTTAAACGTTAAACCGTTTGATGTGCGGTGCGGCAATATTATGGTGTATTACCCCGAAGCAAATGTACTTATTCCGCGTGGCACCGACGAGCGAAGTAAAACGCCAGGGTTTAAATCGGTTGCGGTTCGTGTGGTGTAAATGCTTCGCCAGTGTGATTAATCGAGATCTATATTAATTGTGGTGGGAGGGATGTGGTACCACAAACGTTTATCGGTATAGGGCGTTTGTGGTGGCATAAGGGGGTTATTAATACTCATCATTTTTCGGCGGTATAAGTGCGACTGCTGAATGTAATCGCTAAACGTTTCGTTAAACAATGCATCCATAGAACCGTCTTCTAGTGCGATCTCAAAGCCCTTTTTCAGCAGTGTCGCATGTGCAGTATTGTGTTTAGCGACGAACATATAATAGGCCGCCGGATACTGTAGCAATAGGGTGTTCTCTACAACCAAATTTTGCTCCCGAACGAAGGAGGCTTCACGCCAAATTTCAGTCACAGAGCGGGGGAAATAGTCTGCTCTTTTTAGGGATACTAGTTCAGCGAGGCTGTTCCATTCGTCGGTTACCCAAAGCTCAAAGCCATTACTTCTTAAGACACTGCTATCAGGCCAGTAGGTGCCCTGTACACCGCTTAATTTTTTGAGATCGTCTACGGTTTCAACATTATCAAATAACGGTTGGTTTCCGTCCCGAATGAACAGCAGCCGCCAACCAATTAACCCTTTGTATAGCGGTACCCTAATGGGGATGAGGTCGTGCTCAAGGGTATTATTTGTCATATACCAATGTACGGTATAGCGGCTGTTGTTGAGGTAAAGAGCGCTACGGCTTTCGCGCATTGGTGGCATTTTAATGGTTGATAGGGTGTAGGGTTCGCCGCTTTTTGTGAGTACAAGTTTTAGTATCTTAACGAAGTAGGCATCGCGTATACCGTAGTAAATGTCGTCGGAGGAGGGGTACGTAAAGTGTAAAGGCTCTACGCTTGTTTGAGCGTTGGCTTTAACGGGCAGTAAGGCGACTGTAATCAAACACCCTATTGACAGGGTGATTAGCAACCGTTTGATTTCCGCATGCTTGTTAGCGGAGTGTCGCGAACTGAAAATTGAAGCCAAAGGATATTCCGCTGATCATCACGTAGTGTGCTTTAGTATAGACGTATATGCCCACCTCTATACTTGAGATTACTATGACGACAAGCCCAGCTGCCTCCTCCTCTGATGAACCTTGCTCCACTGCGCCGCCAGCCATTGAAAGCCGCCTGGAAATATTGACCCTTGCGACCGGTGAACGGGAGACGCGTTATGCCCAAATGGGCATCTTTGAAGCCCCTAACTGGCACCCGTTCGACCACTATCTGATCTATAACCGAGAAGGCTTGTTGTATCGGTTTGATCTTGCTACCGGTACCGTGCACCCCATTGATAGTGGGTTTGCCACCCGCTGCAATAATGATCACGGTATATCGCCGGACGGTAAGCGGATTGTCATCAGTCATCATGCCCTGGACAGTGATGATGAATCGGTAATCTACCTTTTGCCTATCGACGGTGGCGCGCCCTTTAGAGTGACAGAAAAGTGTCCATCCTATTGGCATGGCTGGTCGCCCAATGGTGAGCGTTTAGCCTATGTTGCAGGCAGGGCTAGTAGCCCCGATTATGATATTTACGACATTAGCGTAGACGGAGGCGACGAACGTCGGTTGACGCAAACGCGCGGTCTTGATGATGGGCCCGACTACTCTCCCGATGGCGGTACTATCTACTTCAACTCTTATCAAAGTGGCATGATGCAGATTTGGCGTATGGATGCCGATGGCCGCAACCCGAAGCAACTTGTGCATTCGCCGCATTCCGATTGGTTTCCGCATCCGTCACCCGACGGAAAACAGTTAGTGTTTATTCGTTATCTAGACGACCAGCAAGAGGCGCACCCGTTTGGTCGTGATGTGAAGTTGGTTTTATTGGATCTCGAAACCGGCAACGAACGTGATATTACCGAGGTGTTTTTCGGTGGGCAGGGCTCACTCAATGTACCCAGCTGGTCGCCCGATAGCACACAATTGGCGTTTGTCAGCTACCGTCAGGTCTAAGCTGCCGCATTGTAGAGAGATAATGCAGTCGCAATTTGGCGCTAGCTGGGAAATAATGCGCCACCCTTGTGTTGTTAAAGTACCGCTGCTCCATGACCTTAAACGCTAGTGATGATACCGCCGAGACCATAACGCCCTATAAACCGAGGGATAACACCGGTATCTCTTTTAAAATGTGGCGAAAATTTTTCTTAAATCGCTCGCCACGTTATTGGGCCTTGGGTGTCGTGCTGCTGTTTTGCCGTTTGTTGGCGTTACTTCCTCACAGCATACTTCTACGGCTGGGCGCCGGTTTCGGCCACCTTATAGGATGGCTTTCGCCCCGCGTACGCGGCATTGCGTGTGTGAACATTCAATTGTGTTACCCCGAGTTAACCTCGAGAGAACAAGAGGCGTTAGTGAAGGCGAGCTTTCGTGAACTCGGTATAACCTTCGCCGAAACGTTTAAATCGTGGTTTGGGAATGTGACCAAACTCTATTGGCCGAGTGCTACCCAAGAGGGCTTGGAGCACTGGCGGGCAGCGCTCGCGTCCGAGCGGGGCATCATCTTAATGGCATGCCACTTTGGCAGCCCGGATTTGAATGTTGCCTTAGTAGGAAGCTTAGTGCGCAAGGACCGAACTTTTGTCTTTACCTATCGAAAGCCGAGTGACTCTATCGTCGACGCATTTATTTGTGATGCCAGAGGCGAATTTGGGGACCACCTCTTCCCCGTCAATAATCTCGTGGGGATAACTCGCGCGTTAAAGAAAAAAGGGGTTGTGTGGTACGCCCCCGACATTGAAGTTAAAAATAAAAATAGCGTATTTGCTGAATTTAAAGGCGTACAAGCCTCCACTACTCTCGCCATTAGTCGTATTGCGCGGGCAACCAATGCGCTTGTTGTGCCCTATGCCCACTACCGTAATGACGATGATCGAACGTACCGGTTGAGGATATTTCCTGCGCTCGATAATTTTCCCAGCGATGAGCCTATCGCCGATACCAGGGCCTTAAATCGTGCGATTGAAGCTATTATTGAGCCGCACCCAGAGCGATATTGGTGGAGTATTAAACGTTTCAAAAATCGCCCGGAAGGCGAGAAAAAAGTGTACTAATCGGCAAGATGAGGAATCAGCAACTAAACTTTACTACGTTGACGAATTCTACTTCCGTGGTTTACCCGCATGCACACACCCTTCATTAGCATTGTTGCGTTGGCGCTGAGTGTCGTAGTGTTGGTTGCGCAGGGACACGCAGCATCGCCAGAACCTACTGTCAGCCCAGACCTTAGCCGTACCTCCCAACCTGTTAGCCCGCGTTCAACGGTGCACAAAGTCGTATTCCCCTATCTGTTATCGCATGATATTAACCACGAAGATTATTATTTTTCTCAATTGTTGCGCCTTGCGTTAGACAAAACGACCAGTGAATTTGGGCCTTGGCAATACGGTATGTATACCGAATGGCTACGCGATAAGCGCCTTCGCTTTGCGCTGAACAAAGGAACTGTCGATGTTATCTGGTCAACCTCCAGCAAGGCGCTAGAGAAAGAATTGCGAGCAGTCAAAATTCCCCTGTTAAAAGGCTTAAGCCAATACCGGCTATTATTGATTCATGAAGAGGATCAGGCGAGGTTTAGTGCGATTAATGGCTTAGAAGCGTTAGGGCAGCTACGTGGCGGAATGGGTGCGCAATGGCCTGATGCAAAAGTAATGCGTGCCAATGGCCTCCCGCTGGTGACTGCCACCGGTTACGGGAAATTATTTAAAATGTTGGCCGCTAGGCGTTTCGACTATTTTTCGAGAGGTATTTACCAAATACATTCAGAAGTGCATTTCTACCCCAACTTGCCGCTGGCAATTGAAGAAACGTTGTTGTTGGAATATCACGGTGCCCTTTATTTTTTTGTTGGAAGAGACAATGAGCTGCTGGCAAATCGAATAGAAGCGGGCTTACATTTGGCGCAGCAAGATGGCAGCTTCGATAGGCTGTTTTACAGTGTGCCTCGGTACCAATGGGCTATGAAGGAACTTAAGAAGAACAACCGCCGTGTATTAACGTTGAAAACGTTTCCGCCTTAATCTTGAAAAACACAGCAGTTACGGCCATTATTTTTCGCCGCATAAAGTGCGTCGTCGGCACGCTTTAATGCTTTTAGAAAGGGCTCATCTTTTCTGAATAGCGTCACACCTATACTGATAGTGATAGTGAGTGGGTCGTTTTCTTCAAAAGTATAAAATGCTACAGCATTCCGTAATTTTTCAGCTAACTCCATTAGGTTGCTCTTTTGAATGTCGCTGGAAATATGCAGAAATTCCTCGCCTCCCCAACGTCCCACCAAATCTGAATCGCGTGTATTAATGGAGATTAGCTTAGCCATCGATTTCAACACTCGGTCACCCGTGTCGTGCCCTCGCCGATCGTTAACGCGTTTAAAATGATCGATATCGAAAATCATTAAACCTATATTGGTGCGCCGTGGTGTGGTCGCAATGAGCTGGTCAACAAATTGTTGGATGCCTGTTCGATTCTGTGCGCCGGTGAGATGATCGGTTGTGGACTTCATCTCGTACAGATTTTTTTCTTCTTCTAGGTGTTTATAGTTACTTTTTAGTTCTCGAATTAAACGTTCTTTTTGGCGGGTTTTGTTTCTTAGTTGGTATAACCGTGTCGACCCCTCATAGATGAGAATCGCCATCCAAAGCATGATTATAATGAGGTAAAGGTCGACGGTTTTAATGAAGTCGCCTATTAACTCTATTTTATGAACGGTGAGCGTATGGGGGCCTAAATTTAAGTGGTCAATGCCCAGCGCTTCGATGGTATTGAGTTCAACAGCGGAGTGTTCGCGGGAGATTTGATATTGGCTAATCCACCAATCGATAACGGTGAACTCGTCAAAATTAATCAATACGGCTTCGTCCAAATCTTTTGTGTGAAGCACCATTGACATAAATTTAGAAGAATTTGTGTCCTCCATGCTGGTATACGCGGGATTGAAATTACGCAGGAATATACGTACACGTTGGGCGTCGCCTTCATAGGTGGCGTGTAGTTTAAAGCCGTTATAAGCGGAAAAATCTAGGCCTTCACCACGGGGAAGTTGAAACGATATGGAGTACCCGCAAGAAGGGTATACATCGCTTTCAATTCGGTTACAAAACCACTTACCGGCCGTTTTGTCGAGCCATCGAACCTCGCTTACGCCGCCAAAATCTCTATCGGAATACAGTGTTTGGTCTACATAAGCGTGGGGGTGAAGGGTTTTTGTCTTTTTGGGCAAATAAGGCTCACTGATTAGCGCCATAACAGTAATGATGGCAGCGAAAAAGCGAACACTGTTGTAGTAATTAGAACTCATAGAGAAGAATGTAACACTAGTATTGTTATCTCACCAGTATAGACCACGTCAACATGGCTGAGTTTTCGTCAACTATGGGCTGGCATGGGGAGGGCAGGCGCGTTAAAACGTAGGTTCGTCGGTGTTGCGAATAGCCGATAAGCCTACTGCGAACCTCAGGTGAACAAGAGCATCTGATCTATACTAAATTTATATTGTATTAATTGTTGGTTTTTATTTTGCTCCCCTATCCTAGGTACGCTGATGTATCGCGACATTCGCGCTGTCTTCTCACCCTGTATATGCTCATGCGTAACGCCTGCGTTAGCAGCTTTTGGTCGTGCGTATGAGTGAAGGTGTACGGCTCGCTAAGACCCAGTATAGAGTTAAAAAAACTGGCCTGTATACACGGTTGATGTTCGCGGCGATGCTAAGCCTCACGTGTGGCCTTGTGGTGGCAACAAGCTGGTCGAGCTATCGTCAGTTTGAGCAAGTTGAGCGTACCGATGTATTGCAGCAGTTAGCACTTATTCGCGCCAAAATCGAAGGTAATATTGCAGCAAACGTACAAACGGCGCTAGGGCTAGCGGCGGCCATCGCGGCCGATCCCGCGTTAACACAAGGGCAATTTACCCGTATTGCATCGCCGCTTTTTCGAGGGCATACACAGCTGCGCAATGTTGGGGCTGCACCTGATATGGTATTGCGATTTATCTATCCGTTAGAGGGAAATGAGTCTGCAATAGGGTTGAATTATCGTCATGCGGCAGACCAGTGGGCGGCCGCAAGTGAGGCTCGAATGACCGGAGAGCTAATTGTTGCTGGGCCTGTCGAGCTAAAGCAAGGTGGGCAAGGATTAATCGGCCGATTACCGGTATTTGTCTATGACGAAACAGGCGAAAGCGGAAAGTTTTGGGGGTTAGTCTCGGCGGTTATCGACCTCCAGCGCTTCTATGAAGATAGCGGTCTATTTAGCGATGATTTAACCATTAATATTGCGATAAGAGGGCGAGATGCCACGGGCCATAACGGCGAGCTATTTTACGGAGACGAGTCGATATTTAAGGCGAACCCCGTAATTGCAAACGTCTCTCTCCCTTCTGGCTCGTGGCACATGGCGGCAGTGCCCAAAAAAGGTTGGACATCTTATTGGTTGAGTGTGTGGCCGCTTTTTTTGATTGGCGTGATACTGATCGGCATTTTACTTGGGCTGGGGGTCTTTATTCTTCGGCTCACGCTTAGGCGCGGTGAGCAGGAGGTGCGTTTACAAGGGTTGTTTGATCTGTCGCCATTGGGTATTGCGCTAAATGATTTTACTACAGGTGAGTTTTTAGATGTAAACGGCGCTTTAATTACACCTACAGGGTACACCCGTGAAGAATTTTTTTCGTTGAATTATTGGGATTTAACGCCGGCTGCCTATGAACAGGAAGAATTAGAACAATTACGGTTGTTAAGTAATCATGGCCGCTATGGGCCCTATGAAAAAGAATATATTCGCAAAGATGGCAGCCAATATTCTGTATTACTCAATGGCGTGTTAATTGAAAATCGAGCTGGTCGACAGCTTATTTGGTCGATGGTCGAAGATATTTCTGAGCGAAAAAAATCTCAAAGAGATTTAGAAGAGTCTCGATCTGAATTGCAGAATTTCTTTGACCATTCCGTTAACTTTATGGTTATCCTCGATCGAGACGGCGTTTTTGAAAAAACCAACGCGAGTTTCACTTACGCATTAGGTCTGGTTAGTAGCCAGGTTGTAGGTAAATCGATGTTTGATTTTATTCACCCGGAAGATGTTGAAGCGTCCAGGCTCGAGTGCCAAAAAATACTCTCTGGGGAGGCGAGCGTAGGCTTTAACAATCGATTTAAATCAAAGGCGGGTTCGTACCGAAACTTAAAGTGGCACGCCGCTGCCGACATGAGCACAGGAAAAATATACGCGACCGGTATTGATGTTACCAGCCAAATCACGGACGAAGAAAAAATATTACGCCAACAGGAAATGTTGGAGTCAATGAGCCAACAAGCGAATATCGGCGCTTGGGAAGTTAATCTCGAAAGTAATAAACTCTATTGGTCAGATATGACCAAGTCAATACACGGTCTTTCGTTGTCTTATAACCCAACCTTAGTCTCGGCGCTTGAATATTATAAGCCGGGAAAAAGTCGCGCCATAATGGAAGATGCGATACAACTGTGTATGGAGCGCGGAGTAGACTTCAACGAAGAAGTTCAAATTGTTACGGCAAACGACCGTGAGCTTTGGGTGTTGGTAACCGGTAAGTCAGAGCTGGTGAATGGTCGATGCGTTCGTATATACGGTTCTTTCCAAAATATTAATGCGCGAAAAATTGCGGAGAAAAAAATAGAGAATACCCGCAAAGAACTAGAACAACAGATGGCCTTATTGGAAGTCATTGCCGATTCGCAAGCCAGCTTTATTGAGCAATCGGATATCAAGAAATCCTTCGATTCATTGCTGAATAACATTCTACAACTTACAAGCAGTGAATATGGATTTATCGGCGAAATTATTTATTTGGAAAGTGGAGACCCCTATCTGAAAACATGGGCAATAACCGATATAAGCTGGAATGCTGAAAGTAAATCGCTCTACCGGAAAAGTGAAAATGAGGGCATGGAATTTTTTAATATGCAAAGCTTATTTGGTGCGGCGATTACAAGCTTAAATCCTATTATTTCGAATACACCAACGTCGGATTCTAGGCGCGCAGGTATACCCAAAGGGCACCCAGAATTAAATTCATTTTTAGGAATGCCTATTCGCCGAGGTAAGGAAGGTATTGCCATGGTCGGGATTGCCAATAGGGCCGGCGGGTATTACGAAGAAATGGTGGATTGGTTGCATCCCCTATTAAACAGCATTGGACAGTTTGTAGAAGGTGTACGAGGCATTCATGCTCGCAACCAAGCGGAGGAACAACTGGTTTCGGCCAAAAATGCTGCAGAAGAAGCGGCTCACGCGAAAAGCGAATTTCTGGCCATTATGAGCCATGAAATTCGTACGCCGCTGAATGGCATTATGGGCATGTTAAATTTACTTTCGCGCTCAGGAATGAGCTCAGAGCAAAAACGAAAACTCGATATTGCATCTCATAGCTCTGAAACCTTACTGACGATTATTAACGATATTTTGGACTTCTCCAAAGTTGACGCCGGAAAAATCGCGTTAGAATGTTTGAATTTTAATATCGCAACGCAGCTCGACGAATTTGCAGAATCGATGGCAATGCGAGCGCAAGAAAAAGGCTTGGAGCTTATTATTGATCAAACGGCCATTGAATACCCTATGGTCAATGGCGACCCTGGCCGAATCAGGCAGGTCATGACCAATCTGGTCGGCAACGCTATTAAGTTTACCAGCCATGGGGAAATCGTTGTGCGCGCCAGTTTGACTCCCACCGGCGATGATCTTGAATTGCGCGTTAGTATTTCGGATTCAGGCATTGGTATTCCGCCCGAGAAAATATCGGCGTTATTTGATCCTTTTACGCAAGTGGATGCCTCCACAACGCGCACCTACGGTGGCACTGGGTTGGGGTTGGCTATCTCGAAAAAACTCTGTGAATTAATGGGCGGTAATATTGCGGTAACCAGCGAATTGGGGCGAGGGAGTAATTTCGAATTTTACCTGCATTTAGAGCGAAGTAATGTAGAAGACAGGCAACCGAACTTGGATTTGCGCAACAAGCGCATTTTGGTGGTTGATGACAACGCAACTAATTGTGAAGTGATGCGTAACCTGCTCGATATCTGGGGCGCGGACGTCGATACCGCTGATAACGGCGATCATGCGTTAAGCGCCTGTATGACACACGTTGAAGCGCCTTATGACGTGATTGTTATTGATCAAATAATGCCGGCTATGCAAGGCGCGGAATTGGCCGAACAGATAAAAAAAATTGAGCCGCTAGCGGCGATACCTTTGGTGGTAATGAGCCGCATGAGCGAAGTATCGTTAGGCGCATTAGCGCAAGCTGGGTTTAGTGGCCATATATCGAAACCGGTTACCGGGAGTCAATTACGCGATTGTCTTTCGATCGTGCTTGAGGGTGGATCTACATTATCTACTGTTTATAGCGCGGATCGGTCGCGGGTAGGTGTGAGTCATTTGACCAATGAAACCGTTCTTTCTGAAGCACTACACCGAGTATTGTTGGTGGAAGATAACCCCGTTAATCAAGATGTTGCAAAAATGATGTTAGACGATGCGGGTGTTGTCATTGATGTGGCCGGAAATGGTATAGAAGCTTTGGATGCGTTATTGGCGGCCACGGAGGAGGACCAATATTCTATCGTGTTAATGGACTGTCAAATGCCGGAAATGGATGGATACGAAGCAACGCGTCAGATAAGACAAGGCAGCGCCGGAGACGGCTATCGTGATATTCCCATTGTCGCCATGACCGCAAACGCAATGAAAGGCGACCGAGAGAAATGTTTTGCGGCAGGTATGAATGATTATATCAGTAAGCCGATTGACCCGGAGCTACTCGAGAAAAAAGTGCAGCAATGGCTGGAGGATGCAGCGGCAATCTCGACGTTATCCGCTCGGCAAGCCGATGCAGCGGCAGAAAAAATCGCAGCCCCCACATTTTCCCGCCCGCAGACGAACGACGTTGACGGCAATGAAGATGACGTTGAGTGGGATATCTATGCGCTTCTTTCGAGCCTCAAAGGCCGAGATGATCGAGTAAAACTACTGCTAAAATCGTTTAATGGTCGAATGGATACCGTTATTGCTCAATTCGATCTATCGGTTGATAACAAAGATACCGATGCTATCGGTTTTATCGCGCACTCCATTAAGGGCAGTGCCGGCCAGTTAATGGCTAGACCGTTACAGCAGGTTGCTAAAGAATTAGAAGAGGCGGCGCGGTTAGAGCAGCACGAAAATGTATTAGCGTTATGCCCAACGTTTCGGGGAATGACGGTAAGCTTGTATGAAAAATCGCTGGCGTACGTGAAAGATTAGAGCGTTTTTAAGCAGAGTCCTCGCGCCTTACGAACGTAATCTATGGAAGGCCAAACGCGAAATACTAAAAGTTAAGCTCGTCTGGGTAGGGAGAAAGATAATACGATTTAGCGATATAATCATCGGGGTGTTTACGAAAGTGATGGCGCAGCAGTGTACGAGGAATTGTTAACGGTGCATCCTTCAAACGACAATCTTCTATAGCTTGCAACATTTCTTTTTTGTCAATGCAGTCCAAATGAGGGCGTAAATAGCCTTGAATATGTTGCAATACATTGATGTGGTTTTTTCGGGTAGAAGGTTTCTTTAATACAGACATTACCGCTAGAATATAATCGTCGGAAAATGCTTCGACGTTGTCTTGAGGAATGTTCGAGAGTAACTTGCCCAGCTCGCGATAACGTTTTTGATTGTGGCTAAGAATAATAAATTTATGACGGCTATGAAAATCTAACAATCCCTGAGCGCTAATGCCGGAGGCTACTATTTTTTTCCACCGAGCATATACATATACGCGTTCAATAAAGTTTTCACGTAATTGCGTGTCGTTTAGACGACCTTCTTCTTCGCAGGGCAGTAAGGGATTGTTGGCCATAATTTGCTGTGCATATAAACCAACCCCTTTACGCGTAGGCTGTTCATTCTGGTAGGCCTTAACGCGCTCCATGCCGCAGCTAGGAGAATCTTTTTTAAAAATATAACCGCATAAATTTCGCACCCAATGCTGCTGTTCGTCACCACACTCCAAGAGAGGTTGAGTGAAATCTTTGGTTGGGTCTCGAGTGCCTACAACGCGTTGTACGGGGTTGTTCCTATCGCCTTCCAGTACAATTCTAATAGGCTCCCGAGGAATGCTTAGGCCAATCGCTACTTCTGGGCAAAAAGGGGAAAAACGAAAGAACTTTCCCAGTGTATGATGAATGTAATTATGGTGCTTATGGCCGCCGTCAAAACGCACCTTCTCGCCCAATAGGCAGGCACTAATACCAATCGTAATTTCGGGTTCACTATGCGTGTTAGTGTTTGTCACAAAATGGCCTTCAATGGCAATTATATTTGAGCGTGGTTTTTACGAACCAAGGGGTTAAGTAATCGAGTAAACCAGCCGGTGAATTCTATGGGTGCATCTAAAACCATCAAGCAAATACATTCAGCATCTTTTGTGACAACGGGCTTATGTTTATGCCGGCTATCGCGTGAGATGAAATCGCCTTTACGGTAAATGCCCCCTTCATCTGAAAAACTCCCCTCTAAAACAACTGTAAGTTCGTCACCGGTATGGCGATGATGTGGCATCTTGCCGCCGGCCTTTACTCTACTGAGCGCAATTTGAGCACCGTCTTTATCTTTTAACAGTGTAGCAATTTTTATAGAGGGGGAAACCGTCGTCCACTCTAGGGTGCTATAGCCACCGCGTATAAATTGATGCAACGACCTTGGCACGTTATAGCGATCGGGCTCAACATCAAGGTTCGGGCGAATGTCCACAATAGCGGGTGATGGCGACTCTTCGTCGAGTAACGCCATAACCTTATCTTTCAATGGTTCTAGTCGAGCAGGGTGTGTCGTTTCCGGTGCCAACTGCTGGAAGAAGCTTGCGCCTAACTGGCTGAGTTTTTGTGTTTGTTGACGGCACGCATCGCAATGTTCGAGGTGAGCCGCTAGGCATAGCGCGTGGCTAAGGCGCACGCTACCGGACGCGTAATCGGCGAGAATTTCTGGAGAAGGGTGATGTAATTGCATGCGTCTTTTACCTCGAAATACTGATAGACAATTTGCGCAACGCTAAACGAACGCGAGATTTAACCGTGCCCAACGGTAGGCTCAATTCCTGTGCCACTTCTTGATGGGTTTTCCCTTCCATGTAGACCTTATGAAGTGCGAGCTGTTGCTCGTCTGGGAGCTGGGCCAGCTCTTTAGAGATTAAACTCTCATTTCTTTTTTGCTGCGTAGCCTGAAACGGGTCTGGGCCTTCGTCCACAATTGTGTCCCAGAGATTGGTTGGGTCTATGTCCGATTGATGGCGGCTATTTTTACGTAAATAATCGATTCGAGCATTACGGGCTAAGGTGAATATCCACGTATTGACCGACGCCACCGCAGGGTTGTAAATATGAGCCTTATGCCAGACTTTAATCATTACTTCCTGCGCAACCTCGTCAGCCAGCAGCGAAGCACCAGGCTGGGCAGACAAGGTAAAGGCTCGTAACATTGGCACAAAGTGATCAAACAGCCTCTCAAAGGCCCGGCGGTCGCGGTTTTCGCCCACGGCTTGCATATCATCACTAAGCTTCAGCTGCTCGGCTTTTTTTGCTTCTGCTGATTTCATTCAGGTCTATCCTGCAAACGTCTCGTTGGTTATAGCGGTTATACGGAGCATAGGTGTGTTTTGGATCTATTGGCGGTAAATTCGTATTACGTGACTACCGTAAGGTGATCTACAACGGCCATAGCACCGTAAAACAGTGAAAGGGCTTGCAGGCAAACGATGCCGCATTTTTGATCAAGCATACGAGAGCAATACTCATGTCGGAACGTCCCCCAATCAATGAATTTCCTGTCGTAGAAAGTTTTAAAGGTTTCTACCGTGATATCAGCAAACTGAGGCTAGACGATATGGCCAGCTTATATGATGGCAATATTGTTTTTCGCGATCCTATTCACGAAGTCCGTGGCCTCGACGACCTGCATGCTTATATGGGCGGAGTGTGTGCCAATGTCGAGCAGGGCCGGTTTGAATACCTGGACCAGCTAGTGGGAAATGGCTGCGCCTATATTAAGTGGAATATGTACTTTACGCACCCTAAGTTAGGGCGCAACACCATCGCCGTGCGAGGCATAAGCCATATCGAATTTGGTGAGCGCATTTACTATCACGAAGATGTTTACGATATGGGCGAAATGCTTTACGAACATCTACCGTTAATTGGGCAGGCAACGCGTTGGCTCAAAGGCCGTATAAGTGGTTCGGTGCGCTAAGGTGAAAGCCATAGTGGAAACGAGTTGGGTTACCGGCGCTAGCTCTGGTTTGGGGCGGGCCATGGCGCTTCGCTTGGCCAAACAAGGCCATAGTGTCATTGCAAGTGGTCGCAATCACGCTGCGCTCGTGGATTTAGTCGCAGAATTTAAACGCACAGACGAAGCAAACAAAAACGGAACCATTCAGATAGTGGCTTTTGATCTTGTCGCCTTAGGGGGCAATGAGGCTGAGCGCGATGGGGCTATACAGAAAATACGTGGCTACACCGACGTGCTGGATCGTGTGTATATTAACGCCGGTACGTGTGAATATTTTGATATCGAATCACCCGACTGGTCTATGGCTGCGCGTGTAGAGGCCATTAACTATTTGGGCGCAATCACCACGGTAGAATTGGCGCTCCCATTTCTCCAGCGCTCTAGCAATGGCCACATTATAGGTATTGGCTCACAGGCCGCGCTCGCCCCGTTTGCGCGAGCACAATTCTACGGTGCCTCTAAGGCCGCGCTGCACTACTTTTTAGACAGTCTGCGCATTGATGTGAAACGCTTCAATATTGATGTAAGTCTTATATTGCCCGGCTTTATCGAAACGCCGCTTACCGCAAAGAACCCCTTTCCAATGCCCTTTATTTGTACCGCTGATGACGCCGCCAAACGTATTCTAGTCGCAACCCAAAAACGCCAACCACGTTATGTTTTCCCCAAGCGCCTAGCTCTATTGTTATGGTTCGCAAGACAAATGCCCAGACTATGGCTGGCAATACAGCAGCCTAAAAAAGCCCATTCATCTCACGAACCGGAGGTATAGCGTGAATGTAGCCATTATCGGCAGCGGTATATCGGGTTTAACCTGTGCCTATTTACTGCGGCAAAAATATGAAGTAACCCTATTTGAAAAAGCGGACCGTATTGGTGGCCACACGGCTACTATTGATATAGACCACAAGGGGCAGTCGTTCGCGATTGATACGGGTTTTATCGTGTACAACGATTGGACGTACCCTAACTTTATTCGTTTGCTGGATACTTTGGGGGTTGAATCCCAGCCCACCGCTATGAGCTTTAGCGTCAGCTGCAAGAATACGGGATTGGAATATGGTGGCAGTGGCTTTAATGCGCTGTTTGCCCAGCGTCGCAATGCGTTGAATGTGCCGTACCTCAAAATGCTAAAGGAAATCGTACGTTTTAATCGTGAAGCGATTATTGATTTAGAGAATCATCGTTTAGATTCGTCGACAACGTTGGGCGAATACCTGCAAAGCAAAGGTTATTCACCATTATTTGCAAGCCACTACCTTATTCCAATGGGCAGTGCTATCTGGTCGTCAACATTAGAGGAAGTCTTAAATTTTCCTTTACTCTTCTTTGTAAGGTTTTTTAAAAACCATGGCTTGCTGAGTATCAAAAATAGGCCGCAGTGGCGTGTATTAAAAGGTGGCTCGAAAAGTTACTTAAAGCCCATCACTGAGCATTTAAAAGACCGCATTGTATTAAATGCGAATATACGATGCGTTAAACGTTTAAATGATAGCGTGCAAATTATGTTCAACGACGGTCGAATACAGTATTTCGATCAAGTCGTATTCGCTTGCCACAGCGACCAAGCGTTAGCGTTACTGGATGAGCCTTCGGCTTTAGAGCAAAAAATTCTTGGCGCGATTCCCTATCGTGAAAACAGCGTTATATTGCATACCGACGAGCGAATGTTGCCGAAGTCGAAACGTGCATGGAGTGCTTGGAATTATCATCTCGGTAATCGCAGCGACGAGCCTGCTACGCTAAGTTATAACATGAATATCTTACAGGGCCTTAAAACTGACGATACCTTTGTTGTATCGCTCAATGCACAAGAAAAAATTAATGAGGCCAAAATTGTGGGTGAATACCGTTACGCACATCCGGTGTTTAGCTTAGAAAGCTCTATTGCACAGCAGCGTTGGCAAGAAATTAATGGTATAGAAAATACTTGGTTTTGTGGCGCCTACTGGCGGAATGGTTTTCATGAAGATGGTTGTTATAGCGGTATTCGTGTTGCCGGCGGTTTAGGGGTTCATTGGTGATGTCACAACCTAGTGTCACAGAGACGATGAAAAATAACCCCCCTAACGCGTCCTCTCCCTCGAGTCTGTTAGTGGATAACGCGATTTTTAAGGGGTGGGTATCGCACAAACGTTTTGCGCCAAAGCTGCATCAGTTTCGTTATGCCGTTTTTATGGTGTATCTCAATTTAGATCGTTTGGACAGTTTTTTCGCAAAAAGTCGTTGGTGGTCCAATACTCATTGGTCATTGGCGAGATATAAACGAGAAGACTATTATGGTGACCCTTCGGTACCGTTAAAAGACAGTGTGCTCCGCAAGGTCAACGCAACACTCGGGTTAAATTTGAGTGGTGACGTAACACTATTAACCAATGTACGATACTTCGGATTTATTATTAACCCCATTACACTCTATTATTGCTTTGATACCGAAAAAAGGCTTCAAGCAATGTTGTTGGAGGTGACCAATACGCCTTGGAATAACCGCCATTCCTATGTTCTAAAATGCGATCCAATGACGACGCTACAACGTATTAATTTTGATAAAGATTTTCATGTATCGCCTTTTCATCCTATGCAAATGCAGTACGCGTTAAAAGCCAACAAGCCGGGAGAACGTATTGCTGTAACGCTCACCAGCGGTTACAAGGGCAGTAATGGAGACCCTTCTGGAGAAAATGTTTTTTATGCAAACTTGACACTCAAGTATGTAGAAGCCACTAAAAATAATTTAAATACAGTATTGATAACGTACCCTTTTATGACGTTAAAAGTATGTCTGTCTATCTATTGGCAAGCGTTAAAACTCCTCTTAAAAAGACTGCCAATATATCGATATAAAACGCAGAAAAAAATATAGTATTCTCTACTTAAGGCCGTTTTTCTTAAGTTGGAAAATGTTAACAACAAGGTGATAGTGAGGGATGTGTGGAATACATTAGCCAAGTGAAAACGTTGAACAAACCAAAGTTAGGTATAACCGATAATTTTTCACGTAATATCGTATTAAAAGCGTGCGCGAAAATACAGGTAGGCCACCTAACGATTGAAGACGAAAGTGGTATTCATAGTTTTGGTGAGTCGCAGGCAACCGCAGCTGTGGTTGCGCATATTACAGTACATGACCTATCAACCTATTTCGATTTCTTTTTTCATGGCACCGTAGGCTCTGGCGAAGCCTATATGCGCAATGCGTGGTCTACACCCGATCTTCTCTCCGTTATTCGTTTAATGGTGCTTAATATCCAGTGGCTCAGTAAGTTCAATGCCGAACGGCCTTGGTATAGCCGTTTACTTCTCAATATCGGGCACAAACTGAATAACAATACACTGTCGGGTTCTCGTAAGAACATTGCGGCACATTATGATTTAGGCAATGATTTTTTTAGCCTTTTTCTAGACCCAACCATGATGTATTCTTCCGCAATATACAACGAGAAAACGACGAGTTTAGAGCAGGCTTCTGTCAATAAACTCGAGACTATTTGCCGAAAACTTAAGCTAACCGAGCATGACCACCTATTGGAAATTGGTACGGGCTGGGGTGGTATGGCTATGTATGCCGCTGAACATTATGGGTGTAAGGTTACAACAACAACGATATCGAAAGAGCAGTATGACTTCGCAAAAGAAAAAGTTAAACATAAGGGGTTAGACAACAAAATAACCTTATTGCTAGAAGACTATCGCGATCTAGAAGGCCAATACTCAAAAATTGTGTCGATAGAAATGATAGAAGCGGTAGGGTTTGAATTTTACGAAAATTATTTCGCCAAGTGCAGTAGTTTGCTGGCCAATAATGGAATGATGTTAATACAAGCTATCACTATTCCCGATCAACGCTACGACTACGCGCGTAAATCTACCGACTTTATCAAGCAATATATTTTCCCTGGTGGTTGTTTGCCGTCTAATGAAGTCATTGCACAGTGTGTTTCCCAGCATACGGATATGCAAATTATCGGTTTGCAGGATATTACCCAAGACTATGCCAAAACACTAGCCGATTGGCATGATCGTTTCCAAACGCGAATCGACGATGTGAAAGCGCAGGGTTTTAGCGATAGCTTTTGCCGCATGTGGGAATTTTATTTGTGCTATTGCGAAGGCGGGTTTCGTGAGCGCGTAATTAGTACAAGCCAATTGCTATTCGCCAAACCCAGCTACAGGCATTAGAGCGCATTCTGATGTCAAACTTTCAGGCTATGTTGCTCAATGCGGTGCTCTTTCAGGTGGCATGGTTTTTATTGGCAATGGGTAATAATATCATTGCTATTGCGGTGACGGTTTGCTTCTTTATTGTTCACGGGTTTGTGTATATTCGCCATAAATTTGAATGGCAGTTTATAGCGGCTATCGCTTTAACCGGCTGGCTTATCGACAGTGTTGCTACCTCTATCGGTATTATTCATTTTAGTGGCGCTTGGGCGTTCGCAAATTTTGGGCCTGTTACGGTTGCTTTAGCGCCCATATGGCTATTGTGTATTTGGTTGTGTTTTGCGAGCACGCTTTTGTATAGTTTGGCTTGGTTATATTCGCGTCCCTTGCTTGCCATAGTCGTGGGTTTTGTTGTTGTTCCCTTTAGTTACTATTTTGGCGCACTGCTTTCGGGGTCTGTCTTCTCGCTACCGGTTATTGGGTTGTTGGTTATTGAAGGGCTAATGTGGTCAATAATGCTACCGCAATTTTTGCGTATTGCCAAAACCGTAGCCGCTGTGGTGGCCGAGGATAAGCTTCGTGCGTAGCTTAGCAGGGGCGTTGTGTTTAGTGTTTACTTCTCATATGGCACTGGCCCATACGCCTCAGATACAGCATTTTGACTCAACGCAGTCGTACCGTATAACCGGTGTTGCCACAGAGGTTGCCAGTGGCAAACCGTTGTATACAGAGGAACACATTGTCTACGAGGATGGTTGGCACTCTGTCGTTTATAGAGATGGCGACGGTGATAGCTTCAGTGTGAAAGAACTCGACTATTCTATAACGCCAATAGCGCCAGATGTGTATCAAAAAAATGACCGTATAGCTGAGACGTTTAGCATTCGAAAGCTACGCGTTAATACCCGTGATAGTGATAGTGAGGGTGTGAGCGAAGCTGTCGATAGCCAAGTAATTGTGGCGTATCAAAAAGGACACGATACAGAAGAACGTAAAGTACCGTTATTGTTTAGCGACTCAACGGTTATCGACGCGGGATTTGATTACTATATAAAGCAGCACTGGCAAAGCCTTATCGATAATAAAACAAAAATATTTCACTACGTGGTGCCCACTCGACAGACCACGGTGGCGCTCAGTGTTTATACCGTGCCATGTGAAAACCTAACGCACACGTGTTTTCGGCTACGCCTTAAAAATCGCTTTTTGGCATTACTACTGAAACCGATTGATGTTGCTTACGAAACTAATACGCAACGTTTAATGCGCTTTAAAGGCGTGTCAAACATTGCGCTTGCGAGCGGTCATTATCCGTACGTAATTATAGATTACCAATATTGACGACTAAGTTCTGACCGGTTCTGGGTGTCAATGATGTCGGTTTATTGTCAAAAATCCACACCTCTACTCGGTCGTTTTTGTCGCGGCTACTCCCTCTCGAATTCGCAACTAAAACATTAGAGCCGTAACCGAGTACGGGTTCACTGGCTATGCCGTTTCGAAAAAGGGCAATTTTCACCGCCGACGCACGTAAGCGTGAGAGAATGTCTGCTCGACTATTGGTATTTTCGGTATCGCTAAACCCCACCAGCTGTACTTTAATATTCGAGGGATCGTTGTTTTTAATATACTGTGTAATGCGCGTGATATCTTGGCGAGCTTTATTATCCAGTGCAGCGTCATTTTCTTTAAACCGAAAGTTTATGGATAAGCGTTCTGCATACTGAGTTAATTGTCGGTATTCATCGGGCCCGTTAAGTTTTTCTACCTTAAGTGGTGTAGGGTTTTGCGAAACAAACCCTATAGATTCCACTATCTCCTGACCTGAACGGCTATGAGCAAACGCGATAAAATCGTCAACTAACGGGTTTTTAATCTGTTCAGGTGAATATAAGTAGAGGCGTCGTGAAAGAGGGTAGTCTTCTGTTGCTACATAGATAACGTCAGGTTTTAGCGCACGGGTATTGTTATCGTTAATGGCAAGAGCCTTCGCAGTATTAACCGATGCTAAACCAACAAAACCAATGCCAGAAGGATCATTCGCAACATTTTTGGAAAGCATATCGTTGGACTCAAACCGTTTTGCGTTAGCAGAGAGTGAATAGCGTTTGGAGAAGACCAAATTTTTAAACGTATCCCATGTTCCCGATTGTTCATCTCGTGCGTAGAGCCGAATGGCGCGATCTGGCCCTCCCACTTCACGCCAATTTTTTATCTCGCCGGAAAATATCTGAGCAACGGTTTCAACCGGTAATTGGTCGACAGGGTTGGTCGGGTTGACGATAACGGCAAGACCATCGATGGCTACTATATTCTCTGCCGAAAAACTGCGCATATCGCCGTAATCTTTTAACGCTATCACTTCCTTTTCTTTAATGCTGCGTGAGGCCATTGCTATGTCTGCTGAACCATTCAGCAGGCCTATAAACCCAGTACTTGAGCCGTGGGCGTGAATAGCGATAGTGACATTTTTACCTTGTATATTCCCTGTCACAAACATTTCGTTCTGAACAGATGTAGGTTGGGTCATGACATTGGTTGCGCCTTTTTGTTGCAGCCATGCATGTGCCCATGCGGGAGCCAGGTGCGCACCAATAGTGTTGGATCCTTGTACGGTGAAGAGTAACCCTTCGGTTCCTGTTGGAAAATAATTGTCGGCATGTGAAAAGTGACGTGGCATCAAGGTCCAAACGCATAGCGCTGCGAAAAGTAATACAGATTTTTTCATTGGGATACTTCTATTGTAGTCGTCGGATCAATAATTAGTCGATCGCTGCATAGGCTTGAAATGGAGATAAATCATGTGAAATAAATAGCGGTCGTGGCGCACAACATAAAGAAGCTTTTTGACATTTTTGTGACAAATAGAATAATTCCCCCGTCGCGCCAAAATAGTGCTTAAACGAGCATAGCCATTAGGCTGTGATCAATTTCTTGATGGTATAGCCGCGAGAGTTTTGTGGTTACTCAATACTCTCTGCTGCCGATTATNCTGTTCTACAAAAGTGCCGTACCTTCAGCCTAGGTGTAACACGTTACCATTGTAGCCTGTGCCTACCTCTTATCTTTATTGTGAACCTTCCAAAATACAATGCCTTGTCATGCAAGCATCATATTAGTGTCATATTTCGGTAACAAAAAAACGAAAGTATATGCGCGCCAGCTTAGATTGTAGACGCGTCATTATGGGGGCGAGCGCTACACCGATGACAATACTCTCAGCGAGGCAAGTATCACCTGAATCGTGAATTATTTTTGAGTGTTTGCTCTTGCAGAGCGATCAAGCGCACACGCTCGTAGAATTTATTTACGCAGCGTAAGAATTGGGCGTTCGTTGTGGAAACATGTCGAGCGCGATGTTGTGTTAATTCACATTTTGTAACGTCTTTTAGAGAGAGTTCACTTTATGAAAATGAAAAGCTTAGTTGGCTTAATCGCAGTATCTGCATCGTTGGTTGCCTGCGGCGGTGGCGATATTGTTATCGAAGCGCAGAACAATAGTGTGGTTAATGATAATTCCATTGCTAATAGCAATAACACGACGACACCAGTAAATTCTGGCCCCGATTTCTCGTGTGCTTTCTATAATGACGAAAATGGTGTTCGCCAAGAAGGTCAAGTGGATGGTGTTAACTGTATCTACAGTGAATCGTTTGTTGATTTTGATAACCCGATTCTCACCAGTATTACGCTGGCGAATATCGGTGAAGGCGCACATATTTTTGCGGGTAGCGTATTCGTAGGTCAAAACTACGACACTATTGCAGATGCAACCGCTGCAGGCATCGAGAAAGGCGGAGACGGACCAACGCTAAATGTACGCGCAGGAGTGACGGTTGCGCTCCAGAACTCGGAAGACTTTATTGCAATTTCTCGAGGCTCTCGTATTGAGGCTGTTGGAACCGCGGATATGCCCGTCACATTCACCTCAGAAGTTGACGTTAACGGCTCTGTTGGCGCTGAAGACGTACAGACGTGGGGCGGTATGATCATTAACGGTTTTGGTTTTACTAATTCGTGTCAGTACGAAGCAGGTTGGGACTACAGTGATACGGGCTTAGCTTTAGTGACGGGCGAAGATTGTTCCAAACTGGTTGAAGGTACTGAAGGTTCGCGTTCACAGCATTTCGGTGGAACGGTACCGTCGGATAATTCGGGCACGTTACGTTATGTTGTGGTTAAGCATGCGGGTTTTGAAATTACGGCAGGCAACGAACTAAACGGCATCACCTTTGGTGCTGTGGGTAGCGGTACGACGTTAAGTAACCTAGAAATTTATGCCAACAAAGATGATGGTGTGGAATTCTTCGGCGGTGGTGCAAACCTTACAAACTATGTCGCAATGTATGTTCAGGACGATTCTATCGACTTGGATCATGGTTACTATGGCACCATTCAAAACGCCCTCATTATTCAAGGCGGCGCAGTGGGTGAGATGACCAAAACCGGGGCGCATTGTGTAGAGTCGGATGGTTCTGCCAGTAGCTTAAAAGGTACAAATATTACCAACGGTTATGTAGGTAAAGCGGTTATTAATAACTTAACGTGTATCTCCAGTGCGAAAGGCCCCAGTGTAGCGGGTAACTCGGACCCAGGTGCGGGTATTAATGCCGAAGAAGCACATCACCTTACACTGAATCGTTCCATTGTAACCACTGCGTACAGCGTAGATGCAACCACTGATGGTGCTGGCGACGCAATCGATGCGGGTAATCTTGATTTTACGAACTACTGTTTTCAGCTCGAAGATTCGGAAGACCTTTCAAATGCCGGTAACGGGTTAGTGAATATCAACACCACTATTTTTGCCTGCGCCGATATTGCGGCTCAAAAATCGCGTTCAGGTGATTTTGTTCTTACGGCGGGCACCGAATACGGTGCAATCACCGGTCAAGCTTTTCTAGAAGCTCAGGATAACGTTGTAGCATTAAACGTAGCAGACGATGGCACTACACCACCGAATGCGGGTAACTTAAATATACTAAATGGCTTTTATTCTTTACCACTGGCTGAGATGGTTGTCGATGGCAATGTGGTTGCCTTCGACACAGCCGTTACTCATGTGGGAGCCGTCGTGGCGTCAGACGATTGGACGGCAGGTTGGACTTATGGCTTACACGACGGCAATCGCGGTCAAGCGCTTTGGTTCGAATAATTTTCTCTAGATAAAAAGTGTTCTGAAAGAAAGCCGTTTATGAGAGGGCGCCATACGGCGCCTTTTTTATTGAAAACAGGCATCTTTAAATCTTGGTAATCGAAGGTTGATTAAGATGAAAAAAAATTCAAAAAAATCCAATGTATGGCTTGGCTCACTTTTCTCCGTGAGTGCGCTTAGTTTGGCTGTCTCGTCAATAGTTTATGCTCAGGGTGATGTAGAAACGATTGCCGTTCCAACGCAAGCTATTGAAGAAATGATGGTGCTAGGGCGGTTACGGAGCTCAGCACAGGATCGTGTTGCTGAACGCATGGAAATGGACATTGCTGTTGATATTTTGGGCTCAGAACAAATGACGCGTATCGGCGACTCAACCGCTGCTGTTGCATTAAAGCGAGTGCCAGGTGTCACGCTTGTCGATGGCAAGTATGTGTATGTACGAGGTTTAGGTGAACGCTATTCAAGCTCTCTTTTAAATGGTGCAACCGTACCATCGCCAGACTTAACTCGAAACGTTTTACCGTTAGATATTTTTCCCGCGTCCATTATAGAATCTATTGCCGTACAGAAAGCTTACTCGGCTAAAAACCCGGCCACATTTGGTGGTGGCAATATCGATATCCGTACCAACGGTATACCGCAGGATGTGGTAATTGCGTTTGAACTGAGCGGCGGAATACACAGCTTATCGGAAGAAGGTTTAAGTTATAGCGGCGGCAGCGATGACAATTGGGGAGAGGACGACGGCACACGAGCGTTATCGTCGGGTGTGGCGAGCGCATTGAATACTTTTTTTCCGTCTATTGATGCGAGTGAACCTAGTGTAAGCCCCGATTCCATTCAGGCAACGTTCGCGCGTGCCGGCAGCCCCGTTTCCGATGCGCAAGCAGCCGATATAAATACGCGGCTGGCGAGCAGTCTCTATCGAAACCTTTCAATTTCGACCGATAGCCATGACCTGTCCGACAAAGGCTTTAGCCTTAATCTTGGAAATCGTTACGATATTGGCGGGGACTTTCAGTTTGGAGTATTGGCGACGGCTGATTACGACAGCGGCTACCGTACTAACGAACGGGTTAATCGAATCTACAATGATCCGGCTGAAGAGTTTAAAGAAAGTACGCGCACCACACATAATGTGAGCGCCACCGGTACTTTAAATTTTGGTGTTAGCTGGAGTGATGAGCACCTTATCGAGTCGAAAAATATGGTGTTACGTAACACCGACGATGAAGTCTCAATTGCACAAAAATACAATACCACGGCCTCTTATTCTACGGGGCAAGGTTTTCAAGAATATGATTTTAGATACGAGCAGCGAGAGCTGAATATTAATCAGATAACCGGTAGCCACCGGTATGGGTACGATACCAGTGAGGCGTTAGGCCTTGAATTATCATTTATCGACGACTTAGAGTTTGATTGGTTTTTCTCCGATGCAACGGCCACGACGGACATTCCCTCCGAGACTAATATTGAAGCCAGTATTTCACGTAATCTCGAGACGAACGCAATATCGGCTGCGAGACTCGTCCGAAAGCAACGTATGGTTGACGTGCGCTATACCGATTTGGATGATACCGTTGAGAGCCGTGGTTTTGAACTACGCTTGCCGATTAATACCAACACCTGGGCGATTAACCTAACCGGTGGTGGCAAGTACGATCGTAAAACCCGTACTTACGAACAGTTAGATCTTTCGATTGGGCCGGATTCTTCGGCCGCTGATGCTTCTTTGCTAGGCGGTTCGAGTGATCTCTCGACAATATTATCGGATGACAATATTGCACATCCAGAATACGGCTACCAACTTATTTATCAGGATGGTTTGTCGAGAAGTTATGTGGCCGCGACCACAACCGATGCTTTTTTTGGTACAGCCGATTTTTTTTGGAATGACACGGTTCGCATGGTGCTGGGTGCGCGTTATGAGGATTACAAACAGTTCAGTGGTGCATACTACCCTTATAGGGTAAAGGGTAACCGTATAGACGTGGGTGACGTGACACACTTAGAGACCGGCGAAGTGCCCTCGAGCCTTTTTCGTTTAGATGACGTCTATCCGTCACTGGCATTAACCTATTCGCGGCAAGATTTTTGGGCAGATGATTTCAATTTGCGTTTTTCAGCGAGTGAAACGGTTGTGCTGCCAGATTTAAGAGAGATTGCACCGGCGAGTTATCAGGACCCGCTCACCGGCAATATTGTGAGTGGTAACCCCGATGCGATTCAGTCGGGCATCACCCATTTAGATTTTCGAGCCGAATGGTTTTTTAGTTCCGGCGATAACCTTACGTTGTCGTTATTCCACAAAGATATTCAAAATCCGCTTGAATATTTTCTCGATACAGGAACAGAAGATTCTTTAAACGCGACAATTGAGAATGCGGAAAGTGGTGTTATCTCCGGTATAGAAGCGGAGTGGTTAAGCCACTTAGGGACGCTTAACGATAATCTGGATGCGTTCTTTATTGCCGGTAACGTGACGCTAGCCGATTCTGAGTTAATTGTTGGTGATGATATAGAAGTATCGGTTACCAATCGTGTTCGCCCATTGCGTGGCGCATCGGAATACGTTGCCAACATTCAATTGGGGTATGACTCTGATGACGGCGCACATGCTGCTACTGTGGTTTACAATGTTGCGGGTGAGAGAATTTACTCTGCTGGTGTTGGCGATGACCCCGATGCTTACGAACAGCCTTTTAGCGCGGTTGATTTTTCTTACTCCTATTTTCCAACGGATAATTGGACAATTAAATTAAAAGCGAGAAATTTATTGGGCGAATCTGTAGTCATTCAGCAAGGCGACGTTGATATTTTTGAACAAGCCGTAGGGCGTTCTTACAGCGTGAGTGTGAAGTACAAATATTAAAGGAATATTGTAACGCACTTATCGCGCACGGATAGGTGTTTAAAAACCCCGGTCAAAAATCGGGGTTTTTTTCGTTACAAAAGGAAAGGTATTGGGTACGATTAAATCTTGAAAAGGGAACCCAAGCGGTTCCCGCTCGCTAAATATGTATGACAGGGTAGAAGGCTGTGCGGTGAGGCTACCTAAGCCGCCGCGCTGTTTTTGGTAGTGTTTTGGGGCGTTTCTTGCCACTCTACTTTGTCTGCAAAATGCAGTAGCCGGAGCTGCCCTGAATAGTCTTCGGTGAGGGCGGTACAGCTTTCTATCCAATCGCCTGTATTGGCATAGGTGAAATTATTACGGGTATCTAAATCAGATGAGTGGATGTGACCGCAAATCACGCCGTCATACCCCTGCGCGCGCGCCTCGTGAATACACTGGTTTTTATAGCGTTCAATGGCTTTTCGGGCTCCTTGCACGTTGCTTTTAATCTGGCCTGCAAGTGAAAAGTACGGCATGCCAAAGAGCCGGCGAAATCGGTTACCCCACCGATTTAGAAAGAGCAAAAAATTATAGGCAATATCACCTGTGAATTGAGTGATCCAATCGTACTGCATATAGGTGTCCATCGCATCACCATGCAATATCCAAAATGTTTTTCCAGTGGCGGTTTGATAAGTGTGTTCGTGCATAATTTCGATGGGCCCAAATTTTTGTCCATCGAAACGCCGTAAGGGATCGTCGTGGTTGCCGGGAATATAGATAACGCGTGTGCCGTTGTCGGCGAGTTCGTACAGTTTTAATAGAATATGGTAATGCTCTTGGGGCCAAAATATCTTTTTTTTCAGAGACCATAAATCCACAATATCGCCCACTAGATACAAGGTGTCGCAGTTGAGCGATGAGAGAAATGAGTAGAGATAATCGGCTTTACAGTCTTTAAAACCTAAATGGATATCTGATATCCAGACTGTGCGTGCACGTATAGGGTTTGCAACGGACATAGGAAACTCCACGATCAGTGTGGTTATTATTGCAACCTAGTGTCAATAACAGGGATGACGATTGTGTAACAGTGGTATGAAGCTTTGGTGACGGGGCGAGTATAGTCGTGAGAATGTCATGCTGGGGCGACACAGGGATGAGAGGCAATCTAAAGGGGAAATTCTTTAGGTGTAAGGCGAAGCGATAACCTGTTCTACTCAGATCGTTTATGCAGACGACCTGAGTAGGTCCATTGCGTTATAAAAAACGCGGTTATTGTAGTTGCACCACCACTACGGATTTTGCTGGCAGTGTTAAGACCAGTTTTTTACCTTTAGCCGTTGCGGAATACGCTTGTGGTGCGATGGCGTTGGGCTTTTCAAAGGTGTTGTGTGCATCGGTTGCGGAGGACGTAAGTACGTGGCCTTCGGCAGACGAGAAGGTTTGGCCAGCGGCAACTGTGACGTCGCTTGCGTGATGAGGGTTGGTGTTCACTAAGGCTAACCACGTATTGCCGTTTTTATCTTGTGCGGCAGAGACGCTCACATTGGGGATGCTCTTGTCGCCAAACGCGTAACCTTTATCACCTTTAATGCTGACCGGAAACGAGGTTGCATCTTGGAAGGGAATATACATTTTAAAGACATGGTAAGTGGGCGTTAGCAACATTTTTTCTTTATCGGTGAGGATCATGGCTTGCAGCACATTCACCATTTGCGCAATATTCGACATTTGTACACGTTCGGCATAGGCATGAAAAATATTTAAATTCAGGCCTGCCAGTACGGCATCACGCAATGTATTTTGTTGATATAAAAAACCGGGGTTATCGCCGGGTTCAACATCGTACCAAGTGCCCCATTCGTCGACATAAAACCCCACTTTTTTCTCAGGGTCGTGTTTATCCATGATAGCGATATTGGTTTTGATGAAGTCTTCAATACGCAGTGTGTTATCTAAGGTGGAAAACCACTCATCTTCGCCGAAGGCTAGTGCGCGCCCGTGTACATCCCAGTCGCCGGTAGGCAAGGTGTAGTAATGATGGCTAATGGCATTCATGCGCATGCTCCACGTTTCGGGCACTTGCTCCATTAAGGTTTGGGTCCATTCGGTTTGTGCAGTGTGGCCACCGCTGGCAATCATAATTGGGCGGTTATTTTCGGGGGTTTTGGCAAAGGTTGCATAGTGCTTGTAGAGATGGGCGTAATACTCTGGTGTCATGGTACCGCCGCAGCCCCATGCTTCGTTACCTATCGCCAAATAGTGCACCCGCCACGGTTCATCTCGGCCATTGGCTCGGCGTAAATTCGCCAGTGTGGATTGGCCTTCGGCCGTCATGTATTCCAACCATGCGGCCATTTCTTGTGGGGTGCCGGTGCCTAAATTAGCGTTGATATACACTTCTGCATCGAGCTTTTCAGCTAGTGCAAAAAACTCATGTGTACCAAAGGCGTTGTCGTCTTCTACACCACCCCAAGTGGTATTAATGGTTACGGGGCGCTTATTGTGCGGGCCAATACCATCTTTCCAGTGGTATTCGTCGGCAAAGCATCCGCCGGGCCAGCGTAGTAAGGGAACCTGTAGGTCTTTAAGTGCTGCGAGTACATCGCTGCGGTAACCGTCTTCGTTCGGAATTTTAGAGTCTTCTCCCACCCAAACACCCTCGTAGATACCTCGGCCAAGGTGCTCCATGAATTGACCGTAGATATTGCGATGGATGGTCGCACCAGCATTTCCAGTATCAATTGTGACGGTGATGTTGGCTGTGGCGGCCAAACTGCAGAGGAGCCCGCTAGAGATGAGACAGGCTGAAATGGCCATGCGTAGGAGTCGATTCATTAATTGCACCCTTATTCGTGAATGTATGGCACGGATTATAACTTGTATGACAAATAAATCGAGTGTTCTGTGCGCTGGGGTTTAAGCGTACTTTTCTCGGAATTTAAGCAAAAGTCACCGTGGTGCCTATACTTTTGACAGCATAGCCGCCCTTTATTGGCGGCGCCCCACAGCAACGTGTAAAAGTTAATTAGCAAAGAGGTTTGTAATGCGTTATCAGTTGGCATATCTGTTAAATGGGATTGTAAGGTCATTGGGAATTAGAACGATCAAAGGCCAGTTCTCGCTATCGTTTTTACTGATAATTGTATTGGCCGTAATTTCTACGGGCTCTATGTATCTGACCTTGGACATCACCGCCGATACGGTGGATGTAGCGGGACGTCAGCGCATGTTAACGCAGCGTTTGGCGAAGGAAGCTTTTCTGGTGGCGAATGAAGCCGAGCCCCAAAGCGTCGTTCAAGAAACGATTACAGAGTTTGAGCGGTCGCACCGTGATTTAACGATGGGCAATAAGCGCGCGGGTATTGCGATACCCACAAGCGAAGTCCTCGCCCAACTGAAAGAAGTCGAGAGAGTGTGGCGGCAATATAAATTAACGGTTGCAGCGTATATTCGGTCGAAAAATACAGAAGAATTAGCCAAGATAAACAGCGAGAGCCTCAACGCATTAAGCGAAATGAGTACTGCTGTGACAATGATCGCTGAGTCCTCGAATCGTTCGCTTAAAACCAACGAGCTCATTACGTTGTTTGCGGGTTTGGCGATTATCGTCATCGCTCTTGCGGCTAAGGTTCTAGGCATGTATTGGTTAATGGCGCAAATTCACTTGTTACGTGAACGTCTATTGGGGGTTGCGAATGGCGATTTCTCACAATCGATTGATGAAGTCTCTAGTGATAATGAAGTAGGCCAAATGTTTTCGGCCTATAACAATATGATAAAACGCGTGGGGGATGTGGTAACACGCGTAAAAGCCTTGACGGCCAACATTTCTGGTCAGGTAGGTTCTTTAGGGCAAGCAGCGCAGAACTCCGAAGCCTCTATGGGCAAGCAAAATCGTGAATTGGAGCAGGTGTCGACCGCGATGAATGAAATGTCGGCGACCGTTAATGAAGTGGCAAGTCATGCAGCAGAAGCCGCCACCAGTGCCGGTAAAGCGAATGTGGATGCCGGTAGCGGTTACCGTGTGGTCGAAATGTCGTTCGAGAATATCGCCAATATGTCGCAAAACCTTGATGGTGCTGTAGGTGTTATGCAGCAGTTGGATTTAGATGCGCAAGAAATTGGCAAGGTGTTAACGGTTATTACCGGTATCGCAGAGCAAACGAATTTACTGGCACTAAACGCGGCCATTGAAGCGGCGCGTGCGGGTGAGCAAGGCCGAGGGTTTGCGGTGGTGGCTGACGAGGTGCGTACGCTGGCGCAAAAAACTCAAACGTCTACCGAAGAGATTCAACGCATTATCGAGCGTTTACAAAATCAAACCACAAAGGCGGTTTCTGTGGTGGGTAAAAGCACCAGCGCGGCGCAAGAGGGTGCAGAAAAAATGGGGGACGCCAATAAAGAGCTGCAAAAAATTGTGGATGCCGTGAGTAATATTCAAGAGATGACAACGCTGATTGCAACGGCTGCCCACGAGCAGTCTAATGTCGCAACGGAAATAGACCGTAATATTACGTCGATATCCGACTCTGCAATGGAAACATCTCAGGTGGCGTCCAATGTGCGTAGCTTTTCCGATGCAATCAATGCCGATGTTGCCTCGCTGAACGAATCGGTCGCGGCACTGCGCGTAACGGGTTGAGCCTTACGTTAGAAAGATCTCAGTAACGGGTAATACCTAGCAATCAACGCCTAGCGCTCGCCATCATTTTTTGTCACACTCAGACGTTCTGCCTGAGATTGTGCGAGCGTTTCCCCTTTGCTTATTGATAGCCACTGTCATTTTGATTTCGATGTGTTTACGTCACAGCGCACGGCAATCTTGCGCCGGTGTGATGAACGCGGTGTTCAGCATATTGTGATGCCGGGCACTTCGCCCGCCCAATGGAACACGCTGCAGCAGTTGTGTGAGCACAACCCTGTGCTGCATTACGGTGTGGGCATACACCCGTGGTGGATAGACTCGGTAATAGGTGATGGTGTGCCGGCCAGCGAGCCTCCCCATTCGTCTTATTTTCGCCGTTGTGAACGTTTTCGAGAGGCGCTGCACGCGCATGTGGCGCAGCCTTCGTGTATAGCCATTGGTGAGTGTGGTTTAGATGCAACACGCAATATTCCCCTAAAAGATCAAGTCGCGGTACTGGAATGGCACTGTGCGATTGCGGTCGAGAGGCAAATGCCTTTAATTGTGCACTGCGTGAAAGCACATAACGAACTGGTGCAATGTATCAACAAATTTTCGGGATTAACCGGGGTTGTTCATGCCTTTAGCGGAAGCCTCGAGCTCGCGCAGCAATATTGGCAGCGGGGCTTTTATCTTGGGGTGGGGGGCACTATTACCTATGCGCGCGCAGCGAAAACGCGCAGAGCCATTACAGCGATGCCACTAGAAAGCTTGTTATTGGAAACCGACGCGCCAGATATGCCATTGCAAGGGAAGCAAGGGCAGGTGAATAGCCCAGAGTACTTGCCCGAAATTGCGCAGGAATTGGCAGTATTGAGGCAGGTAAGTACAGCCGACATCGCGGTAGCAACACGCAACAATACGTTGCGTTTGTTCTCGCGGTTAGCCTGCTAGTGCGGTCGGTAAGTGTAGAGCCTTTGTTTTGTCGTATTCGAGGTGCGCGGCCTAAAATATGAGTAGCGAGTTGCTGCAATAGGTCTTGTGGCAGGTTTATTCGACGCTTATGTTGAGCGTTTCATCCCCTAACGTAATGGTATCGCCAGCAACAATTTTCTTACTTTTCTGCGTTTCTACCACCCCATTTACCGATACTTGGCCATCAACAATGACAGCTTTTGCTTCACCGCCACTGGCGACCAATCCTGAAAATTTGAGAATTTTATAGAGTTCTATCGGTTGTTTGGTGAGTTTGATGTCGTGCATAGAGAGGCCTTTTAAATATGTGGCTTACGTCGCTAGAGTGCGAAAGAGATCGCGTGCGAGCTTATAGCGTATTCAAGTAACGTTCAATTGCCTTTGACGCCGCCGCAAAGCCAAAACTGCCCGTTACCATTACGGACGAACCGAATCCACCGGCACAATCGAGTTTTACGCCGTCTTGTAAAAACTGTTTATTACCACAAACAGAGCCGTCGGGTTTGGGGTATACCATTTGCTCATCGGAATAGACCGCATCAATGCGAAAGCGCCGGTTTTTACTGCGTGCGAAATTATGTGAGTGGTAGAGGAGGTTACGCATTTTTGCCAGAAGTGGGTCACTTTGGGTGCAGCCGAGATCGTCAACTCGAATACGATTGGGGTCTGTTTTTCCTCCTGAAGAGCCGCACGTGACTAAACGTTTTTTATGTCGGCTACAAAAGGCCGCCAGTGCGGCTTTAACATGCACCGAATCCATAGCGTCCAGCACTATATGATGCTGTTCGCCAATATAATCGCCAATATTTGTTTTGGTGAGAAAATCGTGCACGCAATGCACGTTAATATCGGGGTTAATCGCGAGTAAGCGGTCGGCCATTACGTGGTTTTTAGACTGCCCAATGTGTGTTGTGAGCGCGTGTAACTGGCGGTTAGTGTTGGTGATACAAATATCGTCGAGTTCAATTAATGTTAATTCACCCACGCCAGAACGCGCTAACGCCTCTGCGGCCCAGGTGCCTACGCCCCCTAAACCGATAACCACAAAGTGAGCGGTTGAAAGTGCGGCCATGGCGGCGTTACCGTAAAGGCGGCCCACGCCGGCAAAGCGGGCAATATAGTCTGGGGAAAGTGGTGTGCTCATCATGCGGCCTAAACGGTGGTGGTAGCGTGGGGGCTGCATTTTACCCTAGGTGTTGCCGATATAGTGCAGGGATTCTCGGCTTAATGCTACGTTAACTAGGTTTCACGACAGTAATCATGCTTGGCCGCGCGGGGAGTGTTTAGGCCTGCCCCGAGTTTCCGTATACTGCGACCCTCAACACGCCGTTTAGGATTATTTATGGAAGCCGGATTACACACCTTTTTTTCGTTGATCGCCTCTGCGTTTATTTTGTGCATGGGAATCGCCTTTTTGTGGGTGGTGGTTGTGTTTTTTATCGACCTTAATCAACAGCAGTCGACGATTCGACGGAATTACCCCGTTATTGGCCGGTTTCGTTATTTATTCGAGCATTTGGGTGAGTTCTTCCGACAATATTTTTTCGCGATGGATAGGGAAGAAATGCCGTTTAATCGGGCTTTACGTAGTTGGGTATATCGGGCGGCAAAGGGAGTACCTACAGAACTGGCCTTTGGTTCTAGTCGCGTCGATTCAAAACCGGGCGAACATCATTTTTTAAATTCAGTATTTGCGGTGTTAGATGAAGATACGGTAGCACCGAGCCCTATTGAGTTTGGCCCACATTGTGATGTGCCCTATTTAGCGAAAAGTTTTTTTAATATTTCCGGTATGAGTTACGGCGCTTTGTCTAAACCGGCGGTACGCGCCTTAGCCGAGGGGGCAAAACTGGCTGGGTGTTGGATTAACAGTGGTGAAGGAGGGGTATCGGCGTACCACCTTCGCAGTGGTGCCGATATTATTGCGCAAATTGGTACCGCTAAATACGGTGTGCGAGATGCGCAAGGCAACTTGAGCGATGAAAAACTGAAGGCCTTAGCGGCACACTCGAACGTTAAAATGTTTGAAATAAAACTAAGCCAAGGCGCAAAACCGGGCAAAGGCGGTATATTACCTGCCGAAAAAGTGAACGCGGAAATAGCAGACATTCGCGGTATTATTAAAGGGGTGGCCTCTATCAGCCCCAACCGTCACCCGGATATTAATAACACAGAAGAGCTACTCGGGATGATTAATCATATACGATTGGTCACCGGAAAGCCTGTGGGTATAAAAATCGTGATGGGAGATCCTGCATGGTTTATTGAGTTGTGTGATGCCATTAATGCCAGAGGCAACGTACAGGCCCCAGATTTTATTACCCTCGACAGCGCCGATGGCGGTAGCGGTGCGGCGCCGCAACCCTTGCTGGATTTTGTCGGTTTACCTTTGCGTGAAAGCTTGCCGTTACTCATTGATATTCTCGTTGAGCATAATCTGAAAGAGCGCATACGAGTAGTTGCGTCCGGAAAATTAATTTCTCCCAGCTATGTAGCAGAGGCGTTGGCAGTGGGTGCCGATGCCGTTGTCTCGGCGCGTGGGTTTATGTTCGCGTTAGGCTGTATTCAAGCAATGCAGTGCAATAAAAACACCTGCCCTACAGGTATTACTACGCATAATACGCGCTTACAACGCGGGCTACATGTGGCAGATAAATCGGTAAGAGTGGCGCGCTACCAGCAGAAAATGATCCACGACGTTGAAATGATTGCACACTCGTGTGGCCTACAACAGCCATCGGAATTTAGCCGTAAACATGTTCGAATTGTGCAAGCCGATGGCCGCTCTGTGAGCTTGGCTGAACTGTATCCGAATAAGGTTTGATGAGCTTGTGTTCCGCGAAAGGGAGGTTTTTTGTGAATTGGGATAATATTGCATCTATTGCAACCGCAGTGGGTGTTGGGGTTGCCGCATGGCAAATTTGGGAGTCACGTAAATTAGCAAGTGCCGCATTTGAGGATTCCTTTGATCAGCAATATCGCGAGTTGTCACATTTAATTCCAGTGGATGCTTTTTTAGGGCAACCATTGGATAAAGTGAAACAAACGGCTGCGAGAGAAGCGGTGTATAACTATTTGGATTTGTGTAACGAGCAAATCTACCAGCGTTCAAAAAAACGAGTGAGCGAAGATCGATGGCACGAATGGGCTCTCGGTATTCAATTTAATTTGAATAGGCCTTTTTTTAAAACGGTGTGGTTAGAAGTAAAAACGGGTGCGCCCGGTTCTTTTTCATTTTTAGAAGCGCTTGAAAAAACACACTTTACGCTGGATCCAATCAAACTCAAACACGCTTAAAATACTCAAGATGAAACAGTACGTTATTGCGCGTTAACGTACCTCTATCGAGACTTTGTCGATATTACCGGCACTGTCCACCACCACTATTTGAAATGCCCCTCGTTCGCTAAACGTTAAATTTAATGACGCCATCGCTGGGGCTCGATGGTGAAAACGCCCATTCACATACCAAAAATGTAAACCTTCTCCGCCTGTTGCTTGCAACGCAATACTGGGCAGTTCCGATGAATTTGCCGGTGATGAATAGAGACTGCCATTTTGAAGGCTGTTTATTTTAATCTCGCGGCTATTAGCCGACAGGGGAGCGCAGCTCGGGGAGAGCGACGGCAGTAATGCGCTGCGACGAAAGCGCGGCGCCAACCATGCTTCCAAGTCTAATGGCCACAGTGCTGCCGAATGTGCGGCACTGTGGCCGTGTTCACAGTGCTTGTGGGTACGCATGCCCGATTCTCGGTCAACCCAGTAAGGCATAGGGTTTGTTATTAGTGGTTGGAATCTATCGGGCCAGCTCGGCGGAACGGTGTCGTTAATGATCCAAGCGAGATGTTCTTTGTGGCAGTGGGCGTCGGGTTGTTCGTGTTTAAGAGTGCCCAAAGGCCAACAAATTTCCCGTTGCGTAATACCGTCGGGTTGCGCAATGGCTTGTCGAGCATGGTCTAAGTGATCGGTAATGGCGTGCAGTAAAGGGCCCGCATGGGAGCGTCCACTGGCGCCAGGGTTGGCAGTACCGTCGGGCCGGCCTATCCAAACGCCAATGGTATAGCGACGGCTTACACCAATAGCCCATGAATCGCGGTAGCCGTAACTGGTGCCTGTTTTCCATGCGAATTTTTCGTGGTTTGCCAAGGCGGAAATACTGTGCACACTACCGGGCCGAGGAATTTCGCTTAACATATTTTGGGTTACCCACGCGGCTTGAGGGCTAAAAAAATAACGACTTTCATTTGGGGCGCGTGTTGCATTCGCGACGGCCTGCGTTGGCTTGCGTGGTGTGTTTTGAGTGGTTTGAAAATAACGCAGTGGTCGGCTTTGCCCTTGATTGGCGAAGGCGCTATAGCCTCGTACTAAGTCTTCTAGCGTGAGCCCAACTCCGCCCAGTATTACGGCTAAATTGTCTTGCCCGTTTGGCCGGTGTAACTGTAAGCCTGCATTCTGTAAGCGAGCGTTAAAATCGGCGGGGCCAAATTGTTGCATTAAATTGACCGCCGGAATGTTCAGCGAACGCTGTAGCGCCTCGGTAACACTTACCGGGCCAGAAAAACCGCCGCTAAAATTGCCCGGCCGGTAATCACCCCAATGGCGGGGTGTATCGCTTAACAATGAATGGGAATGAATTAAACCTTTGTCTAATGCCATGGCCACTAAAAAGGGTTTTAATAAACTGCCGGGTGAGCGAATGGCCTGCACCATATCCACATGGCCGAACCGAGCGGGATCACCAAATTGCGCGGTACCCACATAGGCCAGTACGTTATTGCTTTGGTTGTCGACAACAAGAACGGCTGCGGAGGTTTTGTCTGGCTGGCCTTCTACGTAATAGCGTACGTAATCTTCTAGTGCGCGCTGTAACTCACCATCAAGCGTTGTTTTAACCGTGCCTTTTAGCTGGCGCGCTTGTTTGACTAATCGCCGTGAGAGAAGTGGGGCGTGACGCTGGGGTTTGCGGTGTACCGCATAAACGTGTTCAATTTTGGCTTCGTCTATTTCCGCTTGTGTCCATTCATTAAAGTGTTCCATACGAACAAGCACTTTGTTACGTGCCTGTTCGGCGGCCTTTGGGTGTAAGTCCGGCCTTAGTCGAGTGGGGGATTGGGGGAGCACGGCGAGTAGGGCGGCTTCAGCGCGGGTAAGGTCGCTCGCAGGTTTATTTAAATAGGTATAGCTGGCCGCTTGCACGCCTTCGATGGTGCCGCCAAAGGGCGCGATGTTGCAGTAGAGCGTTAGAATTTCGGTTTTGGTTAAATGCCACTCCAATTGCAAGGTACGTAACATTTGGTAAAACTTGCCTGAAAAACTGCGTGAATGAGGGTGAAGTAAGCGTGCGACCTGCATCGAAAGGGTTGAGCCTCCCGAGACAATGCGTTGGTGTTTAATATTGCCAATGGCGGCGCGGGTAATGGCGATGGGGTCTATGCCAGGGTGATACCAAAAGCGGCGATCTTCGTAGTTGAGCAGCGCGTCTAAATACAGTGGGGAGACGTCATCTAACGTTATGGCGTAACGCCATACGCCTTTCGAATCTGGGAATGCACGCAGCGGGCGTCCGTTGCTGTCGACAACAACGCGGGCGAATAAATCGTCGTCGGTAGGAAGGTTGAGCGGGTAAAAATAATCGAGCCCAGCGCATAGAAAACCGATAATACCCAGCGCAAAGGCCAGTCGAATGGTGCGTGGGTAGCGCGTAGAAAGGGTGAGTTTTTTCATAAACACTAAGGGAAAATAACCGTAGAGTTACACGTATTAATTACAGTGAAGTTAGAACGATTGTTGACGAGCTTGCCTGCGCCGCAGGAAGAGGCGCAGGTTTTATTGGCCGAAACAATCGTTCTATTTAGGGCCATTAGGGTGCGGTGGCTACTGGGGCTGCCAAAATGGTAATGGTATCCAAGGTATCGCTAATGCCGCGAATTTCTGGGCGATACATATCTTCTACCATTGCCGGCGGCACGCGATATTGGCCCGGAGTAACCGCGCGCATCATAAAGAAGACATGGCTCGCTCGGTGGCTGGGTTGGTTAACAGCTGCAACGAATCGGTCATCGCGGTATTCGCTGTAGTTAAGCTGCGTATTTTTTTCTAGTTCAGTGAGCAGCTCTCCGTCAATGGTAAACGCCTGTAAGTTCATTGCGTGATTTAAATTTTGGTTTTCTAATTCAAAACCCGCCGGTAGTAAGTTAATGATGAGCGCATCGGGTATTCGTTTTTCGGCGGTCACGGCAATATGGCCCAGCAGTAAATCACCCGCATTAACGTCTTTAGGCACAATGGGTTCGCCGCGGCTATTGAACCATGTGCGTTCTATTTCAAAGCCACTGCTTTCGGGCGCTGGTGCCTGCGCTCCGTAACCGTTGATGGTGGTACTAACGTACAAGGGGTCGCCATGTTTAGAGGTAAGGCTTGCTGCTTGTTGAAGGGCATTGGCACTTAATTTTTGAGACCACGAAAGAGTGCGTTGCAGCGTTTCTGCGGGCGCGTTGCCTAATTGCCATGTGGCGTTCCACGGTGTGTTGGCATTGTTCTCTAGCGTTAGACCGGCCATAAACAAACTAATACGTTCTTGAGTGCTGAGCCATTGTCGCTCGCGAACAGCGTGTTGCAATTCGATGGCCAATTCAAACGCAGCGGTTGTGTGTTGGTTATGCTTGAGCAGTAAATGAATACTCATACCACTATCGCGAATAGAGCTGCCGTAATCGCCCCAGTAACCATAGTCGTTGTCGAAATGTGTGGTTGCTTTTTCTAGTGCGAGTGTTCCGTTTTGTTTGTCGCCCATATTGAGCAAGGCTAAGCCAAGGTGTATTTGTGACAAACCAGAATTAGCGTGGTTAAATTCTTTGTTATAGAGGTTACGCAGTGTGCCTAAAGGGGCGCTGTTAAGTTCACTTAATACATAGGCGGCATAGGCTTTTGTTGCGAAGGCATAATGTTTAGGGGCGTTGGACCAACGCTGTCGCACAAAAGTGCGTGAACTGTGTAAATAGTGATTTAGACGATCGACCGCTTTTTGCAGTGGTGCCTGAGGTACATCCATACCTATTTTTTGTGCGGTGAGTAAAAAGTCCGTGGCGTATACGGTGAGCCAGTGTTCTTCTGGTGAGTCTTTACCCCATAGCCCAAACGAACCATTACGACGTTGAAAACTAATAATGCGATCGATGCCCGCTTGCATCATCTCGAATCGTTTAGTGTCGTTGATGGGGGTGAGATTAAAGCGCGCTTGGTTTTCGGCCGTTGCATAAACCAAAGGCCACGCACGGCTAGAGGTTTGCTCTAAACAACCGTAGGGGTAGGCCAGTAAATTGTTAAGCTGGTTGTTAATATTTAAGTTAATGGACGGCGATACGGTGGTTTCTGCGCGCAAGGTATCGGGCAGTGCATTGCCTAGCAGTGCAGGCGAGAGCGTGAAGATGTCGTCTGTCTGTAAAACGGTATAGAAACTTTTTGTGATGGCGGGGTAGGCAGGGCGTAAGCCTAACTGCCAGCGCCGTGTAAAGTCGTCGAAGCCTTCACCACTAATATCGGTTTGAATGGTGGCTTGCCCATCGTGCCCTAGGGCTTGAATGTTGTAGCGGAGCGTGGTTTTTTCTTTCGACGCTAAGGTGAAGGTTTGTGGTTTAGCGGTGGTTGGCGATGTGATGGCTAACGGTAAGGTTATGTGAGTGTTCACGGTAAGTGTTTGTGTTTCGTCCGTTAGGTTTTGGACATCGAGTGCTATTACGCTGTGGTCGCCTTTGGCTAAAAAACGTGGCATGGCTATTTCAGCAATGACCGGTGCTGCAACGGTCATCTCTTTTTCGTGACTACCGTAACCGATATCACTATAGGCAAGGGCCATTAAACGGAGGCGGCCATTAAAGTCTGGAATATCGAATTTGACCTGTGCCTTCCCGCTAGCGTCGAAGGCTACGGGGCCGTTATAGAGCGAGATAATTCGCACATCACTTTTCGGTTTGTTACCACCGCGCACAAGATCAGCATCGCCACCAAAACGGTATTCGGCGGGGTCGGCTTGGTTGAACTCGATTACGTCCGCGTACATATCTTTTGCGTCGATACCGTAGCGACGCTTACTGAAGAAGTAACCGAAGGGGTCGGGTGTTTCAAAGTCGCTAATATTCAGAACACCAACATCGACGGCGGCCAAGGTAACGCGAGCGTTATGGCTGGCGGTATTTACCGAACCTTGTGTGGTGTTAGAGGGGAGCGATACATGCACCGTTACGGTCGTTTCTGGGAGTACTTTTTCTGGCGCTTCTATTTGAATGTCTAGCTTGCGCTCGCTTCTGTCGAGCGGTAAGTGAATGAGGCCGAGTGCGCGCTTAGGCGTGGTGGAAAGCGTGTTTCCAGCGGGCTGAATTAACAAGGCCGAGATATAAAGATTGTGCGTGTCCCAGCTGGGGTCAATGGGGATTTCTACCACGCTGCCGGCGGCTTTAACCGCTATTTTTTTACTCCATAAAGGTTTATCAGACTCCACTAAAATGAGTGCTTCACCGTCGGCGGGCGGTAAGATTTTTAGCGTGGCTACGTCGCCTGGGCTATAGGCATTTTTGTCCAGAGCGAGATTGATTTTATCGGGCCGTGCCGCGACGGAGTCGTCGGCATTTTCCCAATCGTAATACCAGTTGTGACCCGCGAAAAAACGTAGGCTAGATAGGCTATTGGTCTCAACATTGCGTACTTCTAATCGGTACTCGCCCCAATCAACGGGAAAGCTAACGGTGCCGGCGGTGGTGTCGTCGAGGCTAATCGATTCCGTGGCGACAACAAATTCTTTTTCGGTGTAATTCCAGTGCCAACCTTGGTGTTCGTTGTATTCCCAAAAGTATTCGGTGTCTTCTCGAATTAGGGTTATATCTACGTTTTCGGCAATCGCGAGTTCGCCTTGGCTATTGGCGTTGACTATGTCGAATTTTACCGAAGTACCGGGTTCGGGATTGGTGTCACCAAAGTGAGGTCGAATACCCATTAAATGGCTTTTTGGCCAAATTAAAAGAGGGTGAGCACGGGTAACCGGGCGACCGCCAGATTCAAATAAACTGCCCACAATATTCACCTTTAATGGCGAGCGGGTGTCATTCCAATAGGAGCGAATATTTAAAGAGGCTTTACCGTCGGTATTAAGGGTGATGTCTTGCAATTCTTCGTACGCCGAGTAGTTAGTGTCGGCAATATCGCCAAACTCGTAACCTTTTAACGATTCCACGGCATCGCGCCATTTTGAAACCTGCAATAAGCTGCTGAATTTATTTCCAGCTGCCGGCGCTCCGTAGAGGTACTCCCCGAGTATAGGGAGGGTGACATTGGTGTCTTTGTTCAAGACTTCTGTGCGTTTAAGGTGTTCACCCATGGTTAATTTAAGGCGTTCAGGTAAAAATTCTTCGACGTTAAAGTTATACGTAATGGGTTTTTCCATCAGGCCAGTGACGACCAATTCCCATTTTCCGGTGGGCGCGCTGTTGGGAATGGTCCAACTTAATTGGTAATAGCCTTGTTCATCTGGGCTCCATTTAAAGGCTTTAGCGGTACTGCCCGAAGGGTTTCGAATGTTGGCGGTGAGTACGCTGGTTTGCCCTAGCTTACCGTCGTGATCACGCAAAAGTGCGCTAAAAGTGGCGGTTTCTCCTGGTCGGTATAGATCACGAGGGCCGTAAATAAAGAGTTCGTGCGGGAGAGAGGGGCGGCTCCCAAGATCAAATTCTGAAAGGTCGAGCGCAGGCTGTCGCAAATTAAGAAGGGTGTATTGGTTTTTGGCGGTTCCCACTAGCACACTGGCCTCGGCAAAGTGGCCGTTAAAGCTGGCAAGGCCGTTTTGTGTTGTGGTGTTAGAGGCAAGTACACGGTTCTTCTTGTCGAGTAGCTCTAATGTGACGCCTTCCAGCGGCTTACCCGTTGTCAGTGAGGCGGCGTGTACATCTAATTGATTTTTATAGTGCCGAAGGTGCAGGCCTATATCCGTAATTGCAAACCACGTAATAATTTTGTCTTCGTAATCGCCTGCCGGCCGCATGATTGCGAGGTATAAACCCGCGTGCCGGAGGGCTTCGAATTGTTGGATATTGAGATCGCGTTTAACGCGTGTATTTTTAGGTGGGTTTAAATCGAAACGCGCGCTGTGAGCCAATTCGCCCATTTTTGCTAATCGATTGGCATACCAGCTATCGCGACCGTTACGCTGGGTAAAATTAACAAACTCTGCAATGCGGTCATCACGGATACGGAAAAAATCAATGTCGATGGATGGAATATTCACACTCACCACGGGTAGCCCTGAGGCGTAACCTAAGGGTAAAACCATCCCATCGGAATCGAAGTTCACTGAAGGTTGTAATGAACGCAGAGTGACGAGGGCATCGCTGCCTGTTAACAGCTGACTTTTGTTCATGGCCACCAAGCCTGGGTTCACGGTGATGTGATAGGTGGTGTTGGGCTCAACATTCATAAACCAGGCTTTTCGCGTGTCTTTTCCTATTATCCAACTGCCGTCGACACGCCCTTGTGGTTGTTTATCGATCACGAAAAACGAATTAATATCGGCGCGGCTATCGAGGGGGGTGTTAAAGGTAACGGCTATGCCATTGCGACCTTCGCGCGAGCGTTCAGAAATATCTAATACTTTAATTAAGGACTTATTGGCCCTAATTGGCGCTACGGCCTCTGCCGGCGCCACGGTACTCGTATTGGCATTTGGGCTCAGTTGAGGATCATCAGTGGTAACGGCTGGTTTTTCACTACAAGCCGTGAGCAGGAGTGTACTGGCGATCAATAACGTTGTTAGGCGCATCAATAAAGAGGGCATTGGAGAATCCTGTGACCAATAAGTTAAAGAGGTATTGGCTCTATTAGACGGTATTAGAGCCAGTTTTTACAGTGTGGTTTAAGCGTAACGAGTAAATATGGCCAAGCACAGACGCTGTGGTGATGAATTATGGTGGTAATTAGGACGGCCATTAGGGGTTGTGTAGGGAGCTGATGGGTGACTTTCGGCTAGTTTTCGATAGAGAGTAAGGGGTAGGTAAATATCGAGTAGTCGTAAGATATCTTAAGGTTGGGTATTTTTTTCGAATGTTAACGGTGGCGCTATGAGAGCGGCAGGCAATAGTCGGGTTTGCTAAATGAAGTTCGCGCCAAATTTGCGTGCTAACGCTGCTTCGCGTGTTGTGTTGTTAGTTGTTGGGGGTTAGAAACTCTTGATGAATGAGTAAGGAGAGGTTCTAGTGTGACGGTAGTGCAGGAAATACACGAGTCTTTGCCGTTAAATACTCTCATGGACTAAACTCTGTAGAGGTTTGCGTTGCCGTGAGGATATAAACTTAATTAACATGGGTGGATAGGCAGGTGCAACTGACGAGGCTAGGGTGTGGATCGTATAATTAAAACATCGGTGATTCTACTTGTGGCAGGGATGATGAGCGTTCAGCCAGCAAAAGCACAACTGGATGATCTTGGCATATTCAACCTTTCTTTGGCTGAACTTATGCAGATTAAAGTGCGTGGCGCCACGCTTACCTCTGAATCCCTAAAAAAAGTGCCTACAGCGGTAACCGTGTTTAGTCAGGCCCAAATAAAATTGCTGGGCCTCGATACGCTGGACGAACTCATGAACTTGGTGCCCGGCTTTCAAGCCTATCGTTCTAACGGTACCCCCTTAGATTACCCCTACTCTTCACGTGGTCGTAGAGTCAGTGTGCCGAGTGCTGAAATTCTGATTATGCTCGATGGACACCGTATTGACGATGCGCGATCCAATGGCGCTGCGGTTGTTGTGCCTTCCTTTTCTCTTAAGCAAATCGAGACGGTTGAGTTTATTCGTGGCCCTGGTGCGGCTATTTATGGCTCCAATGCCATGATGGGTGTTATTAATATTGTGAGCCGCTCGGGCGTTAATCGAGTGGGTGCAAGCGTAGGTAGCTTCAATCGAAAAAATGCCTATGCATTCGCGTCGAAGCGTTTATTGGGCGGGCATTTAGATTTTTACGGAAATGTTGAAGCCGATTCCGGTGAAGATTATACCGTGCCGGATATCTTTAATTCTGGGTATACCAATACCGATGACCCTCGGCAGCGGGCGGAATTTAATCTTAAGTACCAGTGGTACGACACTCTCATTCAGGCGCAATACAGCGAAAATCAGGCTGACAATTTTGTGAGCATTACGAGCCCTGCTAACGGCATTAATTACCGTAAGTCCTCATTGGCGTCGCTGTCGTTAAAACAAGCGTTCTCATGGCACAGCCTTGAATCATATGTGTGGCTAGGGCACAGTTATTCAACTACCGATGTACGTATGCAACGCAGCCCGCCTTCTGCTTTCGAGCTTATAAGTGAGCCGAGTAGCGCTGAGCCGTTGATACAGCGGGGCTTCTTTGAGGGCTTTAGTGAGTCGCGAGCGCAGTGGCACGTAGATTGGACGCTAGCGGCGGACGCAAATTTACAATTCGGGTTTGAGTTTAGACATTTGGATGTGCCGGAGCTAACGGGTAAAGCGAATTTCGATTTAGGCGCGCTTGGGCGTAATGAGTTACCCATCCGTTATTCAGACGACGTTTCTATTGTATCGGTTGCGCAACTAGCTACGTCACGGAATATTTGGGGTGCCTATAGCCAGTATCAACGTGACCTTTGGGAAAAATCACACCTTACGTTTGGGTTGCGCTACGATCGGTTTGACGAGATCGGTGAGCAAGTGAGCCCAAGAATAGGGCTAGTACAAGAGTTTGGTGATTCCTATAGCCTCAAATTATTATACGGTGAAGCCTTTCGAGCACCGGCCGAAAATGAATTGAACTTAGTGAATGCTCCGGCCGTGGGCAACCTAAGTGTCACTCCCGAAACGGTAAATACCTGGGAATTAATCGGCTATGGTCAGTGGCAACATACGGAGCTGACATGGGGATATTTTGAAAACCGCTTTCAAGATAGTATTGAATTGGTGGCGGGTAGTGGTGGCCAGTTAGAATATCGCAATATAGACGGTGATGAGTTTTCGAAAGGGATAGAGTTTGAAATATCTCATGAACTCAATCGAGAGTGGTTATTAAAAGGTACGTATACCCGGTTACTAAATAAACCTGAAAATTCATTGCGTGAAGCTGGGGTGCTGGCCAGTGGCGTTATTAATTACCAACGGCAATCGTGGAATGCAAATGTAAGCGCGGTGTACCGAGGAAACAGAGCGTTCTATGGTATGGGTGGCGATCAAGTATCACTCGACACTTATTGGGTGCTTAATGGAAAAGTACAGTATGGCTTGTCGGAACAATGGAATATTTTTCTTCAAGTAAAAAACATTGCAGGGAATGATTATTTTACCCCACCCGTTGGGGCACCTTTCAGCGAAGGCCTACCAAACCGAGGGCGAGAGTTACTGCTTGGCGGAGAGTGGCAATTTTAATGGGTAGTCAATGATCAAAGCGCTTGAATTATTGAGTGCAAGCCCGCGCAGTAACGATTTAAACAATCTTTGAAAATCTAACAACAGTAAAAACGCAGGCGCTTTTTGTGGTAACAGGGAAAAGCGCCTGCGCGTTTGTGGTTACTTGGTTTTATGCGTCCACAGCGTCACACACTGCGGTGTTGTGTGCCTTTGTGGACGTCGCCAATTCTGGCACCTTTACGTTTTCAGAGGGTATTGGCAATGGGCTAGGTTTGTCCTCTTGTTCGTGCTCGCACTCCTCAAGAAAGGTGAGCAACTCTTCTCGGTACCGGTAGTAATCGGGGTGCTGGAGAAGTTGCTTGCGGGTGCGTGGCCGTGGTAGATCTACCGCCATTATTTTTCCCACGGTGGCGTTCGGGCCATTGGTCATCATAACCACACGATCTGCCAGCAGTATGGCTTCATCTACATCATGTGTAACGCATATGGCGGTAACTTGCGTTCGTTTCCATACTTCCATTAATACTTCCTGCAGTTCCCATCGCGTTAGTGAATCGAGCATGCCAAAGGGCTCGTCAAGTAAGAGTAGCTTTGGTGAGAGTGCGAAGGCGCGTGCAATACCCACACGTTGTTTCATACCGTTCGATAATTCGGCTGCTTTTTTATCCATTGCGTCAGCTAAACCAACACGTGATAGATAATATTCGACAATCTCCTTTCGCTCTTTTTTGGAGCCATGCGGATAGACACGCTCAACACCCAAACTTACGTTCTGGCGAGCACTTAGCCACGGGAATAAGCTCGGCGCCTGAAAGACTACGCCTCTGTCGGGACCGGCCGTTGTAATTTCTGTATCATCCAAAATTATACCGCCACCGCTAATATCGTTTAGCCCCGCAACCATACTTAGAACGGTTGATTTTCCGCAACCAGAATGGCCAATGAGCGAAATGAATTCACCTTTTCGTAAGTTCAAATCGAAATCTTCGACAACCGTTAGAGGCCCTTTTGGGGTCGGATAAATTTTGCTCGCCTTGGAAAATTCAACGTATTTATCTAGATGAATTGTGCGGTGAATAGCCGCTTTTTCGGCTGCCTTATTGGGAAGCGTTGGCATTTCGCTTGTCGGTGCTTGTGCTGCCTGAAGCGCTTCCTTGGTGGGAGGCCTCGCAGTATTCGGTTGGATGGTGGGAAGTACAAATGAGTCGTCGGCATTGGCGGATTCCATGCCCACCTTCATTAAGTACTCGGTAATATCTTTTCTTAATAGTTTGAACGTATCGTTGTTATTCATTTTAGTACGATCGCGAGGGCGTGGAATATTAACAATAAATTCTGGGCCAAGAGAAGCATTGGGGCCGGGGTTGAGCGGAATGACGCGATCAGCGAGTAATATGGCTTCATCGACATCGTTGGTAATCAGTACGATGGTTTTTTTTTCTATCTGAGAAATCTCTTCCATTTCGTCCTGTAGTTTTGAACGAGTGAGAGCGTCGAGTGCGGATAGAGGCTCATCTAGCAATAGTACCTCGGGCTGCATGGCCAACGCGCGCGCAACGGCAACGCGTTGTCGCATGCCACCGGAGAGTTCGGCCGGTCGCCTATCGGCCGCGTGAGATAACCCCACCATATTGATGTAGTGGTGAATATGTTTATCGCGTTTTTTTTTCGTCCATGAGCCAAATACCGTATCGACTGCGAGTTGAATGTTGCCGTATACCGTGAGCCACGGCATTAACGAATAGTTTTGAAAAACAATGCCGCGTTTAGAGCTCGGCCCTGTAATAGATTTCCCTTTGAAGAGTACCTCTCCGCAATCGGGTGCAAGTAAACCCGCCATAGCGGATATTAAGGTTGTCTTGCCACTACCAGAAAAACCAACGATTGCAACGAACTCGCCTTCTTCTATCGATAAGTTTATATCTTTTAGTACCGGCGTAAGGTTATTGCCGCTACCGTAGTGCTTGCCTACCTTTTTAAATTCTAATAAAGCCATTCTTAAACTCCTTGTTATCGCTTTTCGCTGTAGGTGAAAAGGTTTTGCAGCGTAAACATAATGCGATCGAGCAAGAAACCAATAATACCGATGGTGAGCACGGCGACCATTATCCTTCCGAGAGAATTAGAGCTGCCGTTTTGAAATTCGTCCCATACGAATTTTCCAAGTCCAGGGTTTTGTGCGAGCATTTCAGCGGCGATTAATACCATCCAACCAACGCCTAGAGATAGTCGTAGCCCGGTAAAAATAAGAGGGAGAGACGAAGGCAATACCAGTTTGGTTATCTTGGTAAACCAACCCAATTGCAGTACTTTACCTACATTCATCAAATCTCTATCGATGGATGACACGCCAAGTGCTGTATTGATTAAGGTGGGCCATAGAGAACATAGGGTTACGGTAATGGCAGAATTCAGAAACGATTTGCTAAACCAGGAATTATCCGATGTGACGTAGGTGGCACTTACAATCATTGTGACTATGGGTAACCATGCAAGTGGTGATACGGGTTTGAATAACTGAATAATGGGGTTCATGGCGGCATTGAAGGTAGAGCTAAGGCCGCTAAAAATTCCGAGAGGTACGGCAACAAGCGTAGCGATCAAAAACCCCATAAATACAGTTTGAATGCTTGTCCATATTTGATCAATATACGTGGGCGCGCCGGTATATGTACGCCATTTCACTTTTTCGGGTTTTCCGGCGGCTTCGAGTTTTTCGTTGCGTAATTCTTGCCGTTGATAAAACTTAGCTTCTTTTTCGCGCTGAAATTGGTGATCGGCCCACAAGCCTTTTGCTTGTTCATAGACTTGTGTAGGGCCGGGAATAGTACCAAGACTGGTTACGACTTTGCTAGATAATTGACCCCATAACCCAAGAAATACAACAAATGCGATTATAGGAATGCCCATTACCATCCAAAGTTCTTTTGCTTGTGTTTTTGGATCTTCTCCAGAGACTAATCGTACCAGCGGAACGAACCATGTTAGGCCTGAAATCTGTAGTATGTGTATGAATTTGTTCATCATGTCGTTAACCCATTTAACGGAATAATAGATGTCGCGTAATTTAAATTTATTTGAAACAGGGCGTTGGTAAAAAATAAAACTGACGGTAGCCTGTGTGATCGTATAGAGAAGTAAAGGCGGTAGAGCACTACCGCCCACGACTTAACATCTATTTCTTAGTGATTCCTGACGGCGTAACTGTCTCACCGGCTTTCAAACCAATCGGAAATTGTGCGAGGTAATCATTTGGTTTCTTACCGTTGAAGGTGATGTTATCGATAAACTCTTTTTGGGGTGGTTTATAACCATCGGAGCCGAAAGGAAAGTCTTCTTTCTTAACTTTTTTCTCCGCAATTAGCAATTGTGCTGCCTGCATATAGATGTCTGGCTTGTACACTTTCTTAGCCATGTCGTGATACCAACTGTCGGGCTTGTCTTCTCCAATTTGTCCCCAGCGACGCATTTGCGAGAGATACCAAATGGCATCGGAATAAAATGGGTAGGTCGCGTAGTAACGGTAGAAAACATTGAAGTCGGGTACTTCACGCACATCGCCTTTTTCGTACTCAAATGTGCCTGTCATTGAGTTTGCGATAACGTCTGGATCGGCCCCAACATAGTTCGGTTGTGAAAGAATTTTAACGGCTTCTTCTCGGTTTACATTATCATTTTCATCCAGCCATTGAGCGGCACGTATGAGTGCTTTAACCACGGCAATATGAGTGTTGGGGTATTTTTGTGACCAGCTATTGGACACACCAAATACTTTTTCCGGATTATTTTTCCATATCTCGTAATCGGTAATTACTGGTACGCCGATACCTTTGAATACGGCTTGTTGATTCCATGGTTCACCCACGCAGTAACCGTAAATAGTGCCAGCTTCGAGTGTCGCGGGCATTTGTGGTGGTGGTGTAACTGAAAGAAGTGTATCGGCAGAAATTTGACCAACAGTACCTGAAGCGCCTGGCCCATAGTAACCAGGATCTATACCGCCTGCGGCTAGCCAATAACGCAATTCATAATTATGCGTTGATACAGGGAAAACCATACCCATGTTAAAAGGTTTACCTTCCGATCGATATTTGTCAACGACCGGCTTCAGAGCGCTGGCACTGATTGGGTGAACGGGCTTGCCATCCTTTAGGGGAATATTGGGTTTCATTTGTTTCCAAATGTCATTTGAAACCGTGATGCCGTTGCCGTTAAGGTCCATGCTAAACGCGGTAACGATATGCGCCTTTGTGCCGTAGCCAATGGTTGCACCTAGCGGTTGACCTGCAAGCATATGCGCACCGTCGAGTGCGCCATCAATAACGCCATCAAGGAGCACTTTCCAGTTGGCTTGTGCTTCAAGTGTCACAAATAAACCTTCATCTTCGAAAAAACCTTGCTCATAGGCCACGGCCAGTGGTGCCATGTCCGTGAGCTTGATAAACCCAAAGGTAAGTTCATCTTTTTCTAGCTCCAACTCTTCTGCATAAAGATTCGGCGATAATACTGTAAGCGCAGAGAGTGAGATTGCAGCAACTGTACTCCTTGCCCAAAAATGTAATTGAGTGATGGTGTCGTTCATATTGTATAACCCCCAAAAATCGTGTTGTAAAAAAACAGTGTTCACATTCGCTCGCCGCAAAACGTGGGTTCCCGGATTTTTTTGTGCGATAAAATTGTGCGTAGTAACAAGTCGTTAAAAACTAATGCCGTGCCCTGCAAGTACGTGTAATGGCTATCGCAATTTTCCTGCCAACTGAAAATAATTTGGAAAACCCCCTATGTTTCAACGGCCTACATGGAAATACCTTTTATCGACGAATATACGTTCGCAGGCTATTGTGCACAGCATTGGGGAGTTTTTGTTTGCGGAGGGCGTCATTGCTGAGCATGCGCGAGAGCGGAGTTGGGGGGCACCGGCTAGAAAATGGTGCAGAAGGAATTCGTGAGTGGTATTTTTGGGCTGCAAGGTGGAGCGCTACGAATGCTGTTATTGTAGGAAAGAGAAAAGAATAGGGGTTAGTGTGGGTTATTGTGCTCTTGAACCGTTGGAATACTAATGGGCGCGTGAGGTTGATACCATAGTTTTTCTTCGGTGGGGAACGTCATTTGAGTATTGGGAATATGAAATACATGTCGGTTGTTGAGGTTCGCTTTTCGTATTGATTCGCCTAAATAGTGGTAAAAAATTTGATCAAAAGATCCATCAGCAATTGCTATGGTTAAACCTTTCTCTACGGCGTTGGCCAACGCCCTATCTTCTTGTCGTACAAAAAAATAATAAGCTGTCGGATAATGAAGAGCGAGGCTTTGTTCAATTTCGATATTAATGTCGATATCAATATCCAGATTTGAAAAAAAATTCTCTTCTCGCCATATCTCTATAATTGAACGAGGGAAGTAATCGAACCGGCGGATAGTGAGCATTTTGAAAAGGCTTAACCATTGGGTTGACGTTTCTGTACGAAATTGATTGTTTTCTAATATTTTTGTGTCTGGCCAATCATGGCCTTGCCCAGCTAACATTACGCGAAGTTGATCCACATTTTCAATACGATTAAATCGTGGTTGATCGCCTTTAGGTATAAAAAATATTCGCCAACCGCTTAAGCCCTTAAATAAAGGGATTCGAATAGGAATGAGATCCGACTCTCGTTTAGGTGACGCGTGAAGCCAATGTATATTATAACGATTATGCTTGAGATTATATTCACTCCGGCTTTCTGTTATAGGCGTAATTGAGTAGGGGATCATTTTGTAGTCGGCACCTGACTTGTCCAGAGCAAGCCGCATAAGCGCTAAATAATAGGTATCGAATTGTTGTTGAACCTTTTCAGCCACTAATGGGTAGGTCGCAATAATGGTGTCTGCAATGACAGCTTGAGAGGGGAAGAGGAGGCTCGAAAGGAAAAAGAAAATGCGTAAACCGCGACGTAATGCGGGAGAAAAAAAAGGCCAATAACACGAACGCAGGAAGTGGATCATTACGGTATCAATAATATCCGGGGTGGGTATCAGCCGGTTATGATGGTTGGTGTAGGATTAAGTTTAGCAGAGCCTCAGATAGAGGCGGTAATGAAAATAATGTGAACTGTGATATAGCGCGGTGTTGACATTATTTTTTGGAGCGGACGTTCTCTTTTATGATCGGTATACCTCGCTATAGGCTGGTATGCGTCTAGCGAAAGGCTTAGATGTTATGAAGGGGAACGCTACTTAGCCGAATAAGGTATTAGGCGTAAGGCTGGCCGACTTTCTTCAAGGTTACACGTTTATCGTGTGTCGCTAAAACCCACTTCAAGGGCCGTGTGCGTATTGATGCGGTTCCCCATTTGTCCGTAAAAGAGGCGCAATAATTGGTTGGATAGCGTTTTTAGGTAAAATTACTCGCAACTGCATAAGAGTACTCATGGATAACCGTACTAATGGAATGGTTGGTTTGAACTATACTTGTTAACTGATTCTTCGTATCGTCATTTTTGTAGTGGCATAAAGGCGTTCTTGTGTGGTTCAACATGAACAATAATCCAAGGAATGGACGTTTATGAAAACCCAATTTGTGGGGGCTGCAATGGCCCTTTTTATGGCTGGCTGCAGCGCTGGCCATGGCTATGAAGGATACTATAAATTGGCGAAGGTAGAGCCGAATAACGGCGCCCGTATTCTGTCTCCACCTACGGTATTTACGTCGTCCGTCAACAGCGATAAAATGCTAATGATTGGAAAAAATTATGTTGATGTCGACAATATACGCTACGCATTTAAAAAAATATATTCAAAAAAAATAGGCTATTCACATTATCTTGTGCTTGTGGACGATAATGGCGAGAGCTATTTTTCGCTCTCTGCGGATGGCAATGCGCTAATACAGCGCACGTCAGGCTATACGTTAAGAATGGTTCGAACGGACGGTTAGCATTCTATTCTCTAGAGGGGTGTTGTTTGGAATGGCGCGGTATTAGCCGGTATTATTGATAAGGATTTTATAGTGTCGGTGCTTAACGAGAGTAATTTTTTAGTCCTTTCCTAATACCATCAACAATGCTTTTTTTTACTTTTTACGAAACTACAGGTTGTTGGATGTGCCCGCTGTATTAGTCCCACGAAATGTTTCCTTTTGCTATGGGCAAAACATTTATCGCCTTTTCGCAACATCCCCCCCTTTTTTTCCATACTGAGCGATGTAAAGCTAAGTGTTTTATCCCGGGTTTCGATACGTTGCTCACTTAGGGGTTTTTGGCGTTCGTGGGTTGACACTTGTTGCGCGTGTTGTAGATGTGTTTATTGACTCAATTTTTTAGTTCGCACCTCCACCTCAAATGTCTTTCCAAGTATGGGTGTGTCGAGCCAGTGTTGCTGGGGCCGGCATGTAGGGCGCTGGAGGGTAATGGCTTTAGTTTTCTCGGTATGGGTGAAAATTCTGTGGAGATGTCCGTCTAATGGACGTGAACTGAATGGCGAGAAAAGGTGTATTAGGCGTGTCTCATAATAGCGGAACAGCAGGTGTAGAAAAGGTTGGAAAGCAAGGCGCTAGATTAGTGGGCGGTGTTTATCGTATTGGCTTTATTCTTGTGGTTCTGGCCTGCGAAAGTGGTTTCAGTATGCTCTATTTTTGGGGTTACTGGGCTTTAGAGCAATACCTGTGTCCCGATGGCTACTTTTTTTCGAGTGGCTGTTTTACGTGGTGGTCGGAATCACTCTTTGCGGTGGCAATAACACTGCTCGCTGGTGGCCTATTAACCACCAATATTATGATTATCGGCCGTCTCTATGGACCACGCGCAGTAAAATGGTTGAGCCTTGTTATCGTTGTCGCCACTGTACTGCTTGTGTTGAGGCTAGAGAGCCCCGCAGGCCGGCTGGCCTGCCTTGTTGGGGGTATTGGTATGATGCTCTGTTATGGATTGGTCTTCCTCAAAGAACGAAGCCGTTCAAGGGTATAGCTGTGAATAGAGAGAACTTATTGATGAAAAATGGTTTTGATTCTGTTGAATTTGGCGGTTTTTGGCCGATGAGAAAAGGCGTGGAATTGATGAAGATAGTGTTTCTAATAGTATTGAGCACTACCGTATTGTTCGGCTGTTCTTTGCCTGTGTGCTGTGCAGAACGACCGTTACCGACGCCGCTAGAGATCGTGAGCGTGCCTACAGATGCGCCTAGCGAGCAAATAGAAGCGCTTGTGCGTACATTTTACGATACCCTTGCGTCAGGCCAATATATGGCGGCTGCCCGTAATTTCGCGGGTGATGCTTCATTACTATCATTGGAAAGCGGAGAAATTGCTCCGACAGTGGCGGCACAATTTAAGATGGCCTGTGGTTCAGTATTTGGTTGTTATACCGTTCGATCGCTGTCGGTTAGTGCGCAGCGAAGGGCAGGATTATACGAAGTGTCTCTGAGTTTTAGTGATACGCTAGGTGAGCCGATTGAAGTGACGGAATGCTGTGGCGAAGAAGTATTCGAACCCATAACTACATTTTTCTGTGAGGCATGGAAACAAAACGAGCAGTGGGTTCATAATTGTCTTCCTTTGTACATTCCCTAGAGTGTCGTTGGGTTAGGTTGGAAGTGGCATTTGTTTTAAGCGAATATCGGCTGACTAGTGTCGAATTAAGTGGTAATAAGAGTGAAAATGAAACGTATGAAAAAGTACATGTGGTTGTTGATAGGTGTTTTAAGTGTGAGCGGATGTATTCCAACGATAACGAAAATATACGACGCACCCAATGTTTCTGGGGAAGTGGTGGGATGGCCGAATTTAGAGCCAATTGCGAATGCTGAAATACAGTATATTCATCGAAACGAAGACAACGCATGGGCAGCCAAGGCTATTCGTGCACGACATAGTGACAACAATGCTGAAAACCTCGATAGACAATTGCCTGGTGTATTTTCGGAGGCTGATGGCTGGAGCGACGCGCAAGGTCTTTATGCTATAGAAGCCGATTATTCGTTAAAGCCAACATTACTGATGGTGGGATATGCTTTAGATGAATACCCTGTAAGAGTGGCCGCGAATGGTTATGCGACAGGTATCGTCTTTGCTACAGGCTCACTGAAAATTCAAGATGTCGAGTTCGCCTATGCTCCCGCTCTAGTGCTTGATGAGCACCCGCTGGTGGTGGCGCCACCGGTTATTGAGGATGGGCTATCTTATCACGAGCTCAATACTTATTTTTATACCCATAATGTATTTGGGGAATGTAATGCGCATGTTGGCGGCTACGCGTTATCAGCCTTAAACGTATTTCGCAAACTACAGGCACGTGTTGAATCTACCGATAGTACAATAAGCCATAGAGACATTCAGTATGCTAACCCCGCAAGGTTGAATGCAGTCACGTTATGGAAGTATTTTGAGCAAAGTTGTCGGGATGGAACATCGACGTCAGAGGGTTACACTACACGTTTTGCTCAACATGACATTGTTAAGCAAATATTGACCGAGCTGCAACATGAATAATCGCGAGTTTTTTGAGGGAATAGAATATGAACTTGGATAAGTCTAAAAAACGAATAGCTAAGAAAATTAAAATGGGGTTTCAAGGCTATCCCATGTTAACGATCATCTACAGCGGGGATACTCCCGCGGTTGCAGCACAAGTCTCCCTTACTTATATCGTGGAAGAGGGCGCAGAGGCAATGGTAGAGTGTTTTACCAGTAAAATGGACGTGCGCGAAGATGAAGTGGTTCAGTCGGCCATTGTGAAAATGATCGAGCGCTCAGGTGTGAAAACCGTTGAGCAGGCGGAAGGCGTTAATGCGCTCAACAAATGAAGAACGTGGGTTTTGGGGGCGTTAATGGGGGGCACACTTAACGCCGAACAAATAATAGTCATACTCTCTCTTACTTGTACTAATTCTTTTGTTTAATGCGTCATGTTGTATGGGGCGATGGTATCGGTCTTGACATTGGGTCAATCGGTGTTAGGAATTATACGCGCTAGAGCTTAAAATAGTTGCTACGGTTAACCGTCCATAGTGGTACATCTATATTTGAGCGTTACGCTTGTAACTCACTAGATTGCCTCGTTAAGGAAAAGCGCAATGATCAATGATGCAGAAAATTATTTTCAATCCAAGCTCCTGATGAGCCCACCGTCCAGTCGCGCGGCGTTTAGTGATCGTCGAGCGTGGTTGCTGGCTGAGTTATCGCGGCTTTCCTACTTTCCCTTTGAAGGAGGGAATCATTTGGAAAACTTTACCGCGCAAGTCGAGCATGTGGTTGACAATACCGTGCTGCGAGCCAAAGTCATTGCTATAGCCGCGATAACGTTGGGCGATGCTCCTATGTTGCGTTCTGCTGCGGAACAATCTTTTTCGGCGATATTAACGGACCACGGTTTTACTTTAGTAGGCACCTTTTCTGAGAATGAAACGCAAGGTTTTGTTGCCAAAAAAGATAACGCAGCCTATTTAATCTATCGCGGTTCCGAAAGCCTAGGAGACATCAAAAGCTGCCTTCGAGGTGTTTTGACAAAAGCTGAACTCAATGGGATAACGGCGGAAGTGCATTCAGGCTTTTGGCAGCAATTCATGGACGTCCACAGTAAGGTGGAAGCCCTGTTAGAAGAGGTGAAAGATTGCCAACTCTATATTGGAGGCCATAGTCTAGGTGGGGCACTTGCCAATATCGCGACGAAATTTTATGCGAATGACTCCAGTGGTAGTACCTATACCTTTGGTGCTCCTGCGATAAGCCCGCCCGGTTTCCAAGACACTATTCGTACGCCTATTTATCGCATTATTAATGCGCGAGATCCTGTTCCACTCCTACCTAATCCCGCCTTGATTCACGCTGCAGGCTTGCTCTGGAGTGGTTTTACTTTGGCGGTGCGCTTTATTGGGACAGAACACCAAAAGAAAGTAGCGGGAATGTTAAAAGACTTGGCGAGAATATCTCAGATAGGGTATTCCAGTCGCATTATCTATTTAGCGGGTGAGCCTAAGTTACGGTATAGTTTTGGTATCTTTCAACGTATATCGCTTTGGATAGGAAAGCCTTGGTCTCACGGCCGTTTGGAAAAGCAATTTTCCTGTGACCACAAAATAGCGCGTTATTGTTACGCGTTACGGCGTTGGGGTGAAGCCCGAGTAAACGGTAACTAAGGTTTCAATGGGGAGGCGGTTGTACTTTAGGCCTGCTCATGTGTCGTGTACCAATAAGTGTTCTTTTTGCAGTTTTAATTCAGCCGAACAAAAAAGCCTTGAAAATCGCCGCCTATAAAAACCTGTGCTTATGTAGGGCTAATTAGGCGCTTTTGAGTTGAGGTAGCGCCAATTCCTGTTGTTATGGAAACATAGTCGAAAAATTCTTGAAATTCACCTTTTTCACCGGTATAAAAAATGCGTGGTAGGCGTACGTTCGTACTCGCCCTGTTTTTGCCTGTAGTAAAAAACCTTAAATCATTTTATATCAGGAATATTAACCATGCCTAAAATACTTTATTTTAATTTCGATGGAACGAATAACGCGCCAGAAGATGCCGTTCAGGACAAGAATCATCGAGGTGACCCTGAAGATAACGGAATAACAAATGTATTGAAATTTCACTTGTTATTGGGCGGTACACTGAAAGAAAAGACAGGCAGTACTTCGCTAGAGGGAGGCTCTAGAACATTTTATTATCACGGAATAGGTACTTACGGTAATTTCTTCGAGCGAAAGTTTAACGCGGGCCTTGCTGCGAACGCAACGGATGTTAAAAAGATTATTAGGCTAGCGCTAGCCGATTTTAACGAGCACTATTCTGAGTCTTGTGATTATGTGGTGCTCACGGGGTTTAGTCGAGGCGCGGCCCTGGCAAGACGCTTTGCTGCGTTAATTAATGATTTGGTCGGCGATCGAAAAATTATTATTGAAGGCGTATTCGATACGGTTGCATCAATTGGTATCCCTAATTTGAGCAAAAAAGATCGGCCGAAATCTGAAGTTGTTTTTGAATTCAATCATACCTTGCCCTCAAACGTACTAACGGCTTTACATCTTGTTTCGCTGGATGATAAGCGGAAGGCGTTCCAGCCTACCTTAATGAACAAGGATGATCGTGTGACTGAAATATGGTTTGCAGGCGCACACTCCGATGTAGGCGGTGGATACAATTTTGACGGTTTGTCCGATGGCACACTTCGTTTTTTCTTAAATTGGTTTGAAGATCTTCCTAATTGCAATATTGCTTTTAAATCGCCGGCTAATATTCAGTACGAACATGTTTTTAAAAAAGGCGCAAAGCAGAAAATTGGGATGGACGACGTTCAAATAGATCCTAATGTGTTTGGTGTTAATCACCAGCAAAGCCGAGCAAAATTGATATCTAAAGTCACGCTCACAGATCGAGTGTGTTGTGTTATAGAAGATAACATCATTAAAAAAAATGCAACGCCGACACTGCATGAGTCGGTTGCAGAGCGAATTGGCGGTGATCGTAACTATCGGCCAGAATCGTTGCGTAATACGGCGCACAATATTGTCTATAACGATGGTGAAACGAAGGCGTTCGTTGGTTTTTCTGAGCACAAGCTGGCGTATAAAAAGAATCTCAGATTACCGACGAGTGAAGGTGTTGAAACCAAAATATTTGCGCATTTACACTATAACCACACAGGGGTCGTGCTTAAAAAAGGTGAGAAGTATCGGCTGAAAGTGGTTAGGTTACAGGAAAAACGTTGGCGTGACGCGGGGCTAAAACCTGTTGATGGGGAAGGCTGGAGTCGGGAAGATGCTGATTTTAACTTTTTTAAAAATGCGGCCTTTTCGGCGGCTGAATCCTTTAAGCGCGTCACCGGGCCGAATGTGCAGTGGTTCACACTTTGTGGGTGTATTGGCGAGAATGAAAAGGAAGCGTTTAAAATTGGCAACGAATTAGAATGTTTTGAGCCGCTAATAACGGGGGAACTCTGTGCTTTTGCGAATGACCTTCCCGGCTATTACGGTAATAATAGTGGGTATTTATATTTAAGTATTGAAAAGTTGTAGTTTTAACTTTGTTTTTGTAAAAAATACCGGCAAAAATAAATTATTTCGTTAAATATTTTATTTTTTTTATTCGCCCCGTTAGAATGCGGGGCTTTTTTGTAGTCGCATAAAATGTATGTAACGATTTTCGCGTAGCGAGTCTAGCAGTGTTCAGTGGTAAAACTTATATTGTAAACGTGGTAATTAAAATCTAGAGGCGTCGCGGTCAGTATCATGGAATTTTATGTGTCAATTTTACTGTTTAGCCTTTCAACGTCGGCTACACCAGGCCCGAATACGGTCATGCTGCTCAGTTCGGCTGCGAGTTACGGCGTCAAGCGCTCTATACCTGCTTATCTCGGGGTATGTATTGGCTTTTCGCTTATGCTTTCGGCGGTAGCGTTAGGTTTTGGTTCCGTGTTTGTGGAGTACCCCTGGTTGCATCAAGTGATTAAAGCCGCTGGAGTGAGCTACCTGTTGTTTTTGGCCTGGAAGATTGCGAACCTTGGTGAAATGAAAGAAGCCTCTGGTCGCGATAAGCCAATAACGTTTTTTCAGGCAGCAGCCTTTCAGTGGGTTAATCCAAAAGCATTGATCATAGCGGTAGGCTCGATTGCCGCCTATACCACGCCGGGGGAGCAGGCGGGTATTCAGGCGTTGGCAATTGTAGTTGTAATGTCGCTAATGGGATTGATAACAATGGGGTTATGGATGTTATTTGGTGCGGGTATGCATCGTTTTATCCGTTCGCCCAAGGCCGCTAGGCGTTTTAATTTCTTAATGGCCACCTTGTTGGTGCTCTCGATATTTCCAATATTAAGTGCCGAGTTAATTATTTAGGTTGTTTTGCTTTAGTGGTTACTTAACAGCGGCTCTGCGGCGGAAAGGTTTTTTCGTCATCATATAGGCACAGATAACGCCGCTTAGCGCACCGAAAAGGTGGGACTCAAACGAAACATTTGGGTCGCTAGGCAGTACGCCAAAGATCATTCCTCCATAAAATACGATAACAAACAATGCGATGAGTATGTTACCGAAGCGTCGCTGAAACCACGCCATGGCGATGGATAAGCTCCATAAGCCAAAAATCCAACCGCTTGCACCTATGTGCACGGCCTGTCGGCCAAACAGCCAGACCAATATCCCCGTTAGTAGCATGATAAGCAGGCTGCTCTTTAGGTAGAACGGTATTCCCCGTAATAAACAAAGCCCACTGAAAATGACAAGACCTACAAGATTACTGAGTAGGTGTGCCCAGCTGCCATGAATAAAGGGTGCAGTGATTATGTAGGGTAACGACCGCATTTCGCCCGGTAGCACGCCAAATTCACCCAGACGCCCTTGAAGTATTGAATTCACAATATGGATGGCGAGCATCATCAGCACTAGCCACGTGAGAATCTGAAGTTTTTTGTCGAGTTTAATAATGATGTACTCGTATTGGATGTCCACGTTGCGCCGTCGCGATGGCGTACGATAGTCAATAAGTTTGTTGGGCATCATAACCCTTATTACCGCGCCTTGGCTTTATTGAGTGATGTAGGCAGTAGCGAAGGCCGTGTGGCTATGCCCTTTAAGATTAACAGAGAGAGGGTAGAGGTAAGAGTGGGACGAAGAGGAGGTGGCAAGAGGGATTTTGTGGGGTAAACGTTTTACTCTAAAGGGCCGTATAGGACGTTAAACGCGCTATTTTTATACGGTGGCAGGAAGGGTTTAGATGCTTCACGTGGTGTTATGGGCGTGTTGCTATTAAGGGTATTTCTACGAAGATCTCGGTTGTTCTGTAAGCGGTTAGGGGCGCGAAGAGAATGGCTTTATCGAGCCGGGCGCGTGGGTGTAATGGGCCTCGGTCGCCTATCCTCCGCTGGAGCAATGAGTATAAAGTATTGGCTGCAGGCACCCCTATATAGGCGTTTTCATACCGTAAATAGACCTGCGTGGCGCTAGTGCAATGTTTTTACGTGATGATAAAACGCCGGGAAACTACAGCGTTATTGCGGTGATGAGCCGTCGTTCTATATTGATAAGTGCGTTTTCGTTATCGGTGGGAGGCCAGGCTCTATGGCAGGGGCAGCCCACGAAAGAGCGGCGCGCGCCATTTTGGCGGCTAGAGTTGAACAAAAATAAACCTGTTATATGCGGATAGGCTGCTGGCGAGGGTCTTTACAAGGTTACGGTAAACGTTTACCCTAATGTCTGCTACTCGTAAGTATATGGGGGCGGCTCGGCAGGTAGTAGAGATTTACAACGTTAAGTGGAGGCATATTCCGGTTGGAATATATCGAATGGGATCACTTCTCGTACGCAGGTGAGGGGCGTGTGCTTGGCTCGTTTTATATATGAATCGAAAGTGTCTTTATATTAATGATAACAATGGGAAAACCTCATGAAAAAATTGTTTGATAACAGCAGCGCTAGTTATTTGACCATGATCTGTGCACTCGGTTTGCTTTCTGGCAACGCCGCTGCACAAACAACTATCGACGAAGAAGAAGTGATTGTGCGTGGGTTTGCGGGCTCGCTAGAAAAAGCGTTGGACCGTAAACGCGAATCAGATTCTTTGGTTGAGGTTGTTGCCTCTGATGATTTGGGTGTATTGCCTGATGTGAGTATCACCGATTCTTTAACGCGCTTACCTGGCGTTGCGTCTTCCCGCGACCGTGGTAATGCCAGCAGTATTTCTATTCGTGGCATGGGCGCACGCTTAAATATCGCCACCATGAATAATCGTGAAATTGTTTCAGCAGAGCCTAGCCGCGACGTGCGTTACGAGCAGTTTCCTGCCGAGCTTATCGATTCTGTAGAAGTGTACAAAAGCCCTTCGGCGAACAAAGTAGAAGGCGGTATCTCCGGCTTGGTTAATATGAATATTGTTAGCCCGCTGCAAAAAAATAAGCGCATGGTGTCGCTTAATGGTTACTGGATGAATAATACCTTGGGTGATGAATTACCCGAGACCGACGGCAACGGCTACAAGGCCAGCTTTAGCTATGTCGATCAGTATGCCGACAACTTTGGTGTGGCGTTTGGTTTAGCCTACCAAGATCAGCCCTCATTACAGCGTGAAGTTACGTCATGGGCCTACAATTCTCACCCTAGCACCACGGGCGATCTGGGCTCGCCAGCTGAAGGTTTGATGTATGACAGCGGCACATGGGATGACAATGGTGTAGAGACGCCGTGGTACTCCGGTGTAGGCGACGGTACACCCGAAGACGTTACGTGGGGCGCGAAAGCCGCCAGCAAGCAAGGCAGCACGGAGCGATTGGGTGCCGTTGCCGTATTGGAGTGGGAGCCAACGGAAGCGCTTAGCTTAAAATATGACTTGTTCTACTCTCAGTTTGATATTACTGAGCGTGAAGACCAAATGTACTATGCCGATTTTGGTAATTGGCAAAATGGCAATTTAGAAGATTACATAAATTCCGATACTGATGCGGTAATTACCGAAGATTCCAATGGTGTGCAGTCTGTTGTGTCGGCGGGTTTTTACGACCCAACAGACGGAACGCATAACACGTTACACAATGCCAATTGGTTTCAGACCAACGAAATGATGAGCACAGGGTTAAATGCAGTGTATGCGGGTAGTGTGTGGCAGGTATCGGCGGATGTTGGTTACTCCGAAGCGAGTATTGACTCCGTGTGGATCGATATCGCGTCGAATCGCAACGAATCTTGGGGTGATGCAGACGGCGACGGCATTTGGACCATTACGGAATCGGCGGATATCGGCTGGGATATCCGCAGCGGTCAAATGGCAATTTGGCAAAATAATGTATCTGACGCGAACAGTGTTAGCAACCCTGCAAATTACACCCTAGATGCAACCAGCTACTCCGACGTTTGGTCGCAAGATGACAGTGGTACTTGGTACAACGCTACAGCGGCAGGTGAAATTCCGGCTGAGTTTGGTGGTTCTACCATGACCGGCGATTCAGATCGAATCCTAACGGATGCGATGACCAGCATGAATCTTGATTTTGAGCGTGAACTTGATTGGGGCACCATTGCGGGCGTCAGCTTTGGTGGGCGTTATACCTCACGCGAAAAAGAAAACGATGTTGTTACCTGGGTTAAAAATGCGAGTACAGAAGTATCGCTAGCGGACGTGGGAGCCTACAGTTATTCGTTGGGAGACAATATTGTTGCGCCAGCACTGATCGGCCTAGAGGATTGGGATGGCGTGGCACAGGATGTATTTGGCGGTTTCGCGAACCGTAGTTCAGTTGTACCGAGTGACGATGATAAGGCCGCTTCTTGGCTGCTAACCGAAGACAACGCTGCGTTATACGGCATGTTCAGTTTGTCGGGAGAAATGGGCAGCGTGCCGTTTAGCGGTAATGTAGGTGCGCGTTATGTCAGTACCTCAACGACCTCTAGCGCTTACGAACAGCAGCTTGATGGATCGCTAGCGGCGGTGTCGATCGACCATGAATACAGCGAGCTTCTGCCGTCATTGAATATGGTGTTCGAAGTCTCTGATAGCGCGCAAGTGCGATTAGGCTTGGCGAGAACGTTGTCTCGTCCACCACTAGTGGAAATGCGAGCGGGTACCACCATTCAGCGTCAAGATTTACCTTACACCATGACCCGCGGTAACCCCACATTAGATCCATTCTTGGCGAACCAATTTGACTTGGGGTATGAACTTTACTGGGGTGACAATGCCGCCGCGACGATTGGTTACTTCTATAAAGATATGTCTACACACGTGGGTAACGGCACCGATATTGTGCTGGATGAATCGGTACAAGGTGCTGGCGGTACATTAGAGCGCACAACGCCGCTTAACGGTGACGGTGGAACATTGCAGGGTATCGAACTGATGTACCAGCAGCCGTTCGATATGCTGCCAGAGCCCTTCAACGGCTTAGGTATGTTTGCGAACTACTCGTATGTGGATACCGACATTACAGAATTTACGCCAGACTCTAATCCGTACACATTAGGTGGGTTGTCTAAAGATGTGGCTAGCGTAACCTTTTGGTACGACTACAACAATTTTGATGCTCGTGTCTCGTGGAACTACCGAAGCGAGTTCACCAGTATTAATAGCTGGAACCCGAGTGATATTAGCTTGAATGATGCGGAAGCAACAATTGATGCCAGCATAGGCTATGCCGTTAACGATAACTTGAGGTTTACGCTGCAGGCGCAAAACATGACGGACGAAGCCGCCAATAACTATCGGGACAACGATACAGCACGCCCGGGTAGCTATATCGAATGGGGTCGTCGTATCTTGTTGGGCGTTAGTTACAGCCTATAAAGCGCAAGCGTTAAGCCAGTGTTAATAGGTTTGTTGCGTTGATGTTGAAAACCCAGCCGTTAGGCTGGGTTTTTTTATGGCTGACAATGATGGTTCAAGCAGATCGAAACGCTACAATAATTTAGTCACCAAAGGGCAGGTTCTGTGCCGCCTGCGCACGCGCAACATACTCTTGGTATGCGGGTAGAGCAACAGCCGCGAGAATGCCAGTCACGATGAAAGGCAATAGCAAACCAGCCCATAGTGCTGGATGGTTTTTGGTAGGTTGTGGGCCGAACCGATTGGTGCCATGGGTGCCGGAAGCAAACAGCATATAGAGCCCTAACAGTATATTAAGTAAGGGCACTAAAAAGAGCAGTAACAGCCACCCCGATTTATCCAAATCGTGTAAGCGCCTACGGGCAAGAATAGTGTACAGGGCAATCATTGGGAAATAAAACGCAGCAATAAGTAAATATAACCCTGCTGAATTTGAGCTGGTGCCCGAAGCGAAAACGGGGATAAGTAGTGCCGATGCAATACCCAATACAAAATAGATAATGATGTTGTAGAGCATGGCATACGTTAGGTAGCGCAGGCGACCAATACGACCGTTTAGAGCGAAAATGGTCGGCTGATAGTCTTCTTCTGCAATGCCTGCTTCGGATTGGGGGGCTGAATACGGGTTGCTTTCTGTCATAGAGGCTCCATTGTGGTGTCGTATTTTTGTGGAATATGGCGCAAGGGTCAAACGCTAAGCTAGCGTTATCGGCAATCCCAAGATTGTTGCGAAATTCACTGATAAAAGCAAATAGAGCGCATCAATGGTTTGTTTCGTTAATTATTCTCCACACCTACACCTTTTGTTCGCCACCCATGCTGAATAACATTCGATTAAAAATGCGCGTGGTGCGCCCTTGTTTTAGTCGCGTGGCATGGGTGCGTTCAGGTGCTTCGCCCTCAAGAATTAAGATAAGTAAAACGCCTAGAATGGGCAGGTGTCCAACTAAATCGGTAACACCCGAGACAATGGACGTAATGATAAAAATGGTAGCCAGTGTCATGCGTACTAATCTAGGGGCAAAGTTAAGGCACAACAAAAGTCCAAAGAGAGTTTCAAACAAGCCAACGAAGTACACGAAATCGGTATGTGTAAAATTATTAAACCCCACGGCTTGTATAAAATTATAGTAGCTGTGCTGTTCAACAAATAGTAGAGCGTAGCCTGTGCCAATAAATTTATTGTGGATGGCTAATTCAATCAACTGAAGCCCTAAGCCAATTCTTAAACAACATAAAGCCGCCTTTTCTCTGTTGATGCGGCGAAATAAACGTTCAAAAATATGCTTGTCAACAACACTTACTGAGGGGCCAATAAAAACAAAAGCAAGGCCTACGCCCATAAACTCAAAGAAATAGTCAAGCGCAATAAACGCCTTGAATAAAAACATATTCAGAAAGGCGACTACGCATAATGCGACACCTACAATCGTTACGGAAATTGGCAATAACACTATCACTGCGGCTTGAAGCAGTATGCCCAACATGATGAGGTGTGGTGGGAGTGTTAAGTTTGGTGCTAAGTACTCGCCTATCATTAAGTTGCAAATGAGTAGCGCGATTAAAGCCGAAAACAAACTATACCAGTGAAAATGATAATTAAAGTTCCAACTCGACAGCAGGCTGGGTAGTCGGTTTTGTATAAACTTGTGAGTAATGGTAACGGCTAAAATGTACAGTGCGATTAACCCCAAACTAAAATAAAAGCTACCATTAAGTTTAAAATCAACGGGTATAACACCTTCGGCCTCTACAAACCATCGAACATGAGCCTGTGATAGTTCCGATATCAATAATAAACATAGTGCAGTAACGCATTGTAGAGCGGGCAGTGCTTTCATGGGATATCCTAGCGGCGAAATAAAATTAGTGTTCATGGGGGTTTTGTAGTAATGGCGAGTCTTGGTTGAGGGGTGACGATAGCGTTAATAAAAAGGCTTTAAGCTGATGTTTTTCGTGCGGCAATAATCGTAAAGGGCGTATATCCATATGCTGGTTATCACGGCTTATGGCAGAATTATAATAGTCGATAACGTCGTCTAGTGTGCCTAGCCCGCCGTTATGCATATAAGGTGCAGTGTTCTCGATGTTTCGAAGTGTGGGTACTTTAAAGGCTGCGTTTAATTCATTCCCTTCTGTTTTTGCGTATCGAAGTTCCGAGCAATCTTTGTTGGTAGTGGCGTGGCGAGAAAAACAATTGAAACTATCAGTTAGTGCGGCAGTAATACCGTTTGCTCTTCCCGTTTTTTGCGTGTTTTCGCTCACGCGACTATTGATTCCCGTTGCCTGAAAATCATGATTGGTAAAAAGTTCACCGTTGTGGCAGTTAATGCACGCGGTTTTTTCCGCGTTTAGGAATAACCGTAAACCATACTGCTCTGTGAGCGAGAGGGTTGTCGTGTCGTGGTTTTTTTTATCTAGTGATTCTGCAAACTGATCAAAGCGGGAAGGTAGTGGTTGCAGTTGTGTTTCGTAAGCGGCAATCGATTTTCCCATATTGGCGAAAACTGTATCGACAGTATCGCGATCTTCCTTTGCCATTTGTTCCCAATTACTGGCCCATCGTGTATTTTGGGTGTTAGGTGTAGCGTTTAATGGAAATTTTTTGTTATCGTCAAAATTTAGGTGTTCACCGAATAGTTTTTTATACTCAGTGGCGTAATGTTTTTGTAAGGTTCGAACAGCAAACATTCTGTTACCGCCTTGTTCATGAGTATTCTCTAGCGGTGCTAGTGCTTGCGACCAAAGGCTATCTTTTCGTCCGTCCCAAAAAAACCACGGATTATGGCTGGCGCCAACAACTGTAGGGGTGTGATGCGTGCTTTCACCTATGCCGTTCACACTGAACTGTTCGCCGTCTGTAAAATATTTTTCGGGCTGATGGCAGGATGCGCACGAAACTTGTCCGTTAATGCTGAGCCGTTTATCGAAAAAAAGTTTTTGGCCCAAAAGACTTAAGGGCGTGGGTATAGACGTTGACGGATCGGATAACGATAGGCTTTGTATTACGCTGCGTTCTTCGTCACTCCAGCGTAAATAGTGACTGCTGATGGTGTTGTCCGTAAAAAAGCAAGCGCACAGTAAGGGTAAGCACGTTGTGTAGATGGCTATTGTAAATAGTCTGTTCATTGCTATTGGTTACATCCTTTTTGCGGTCGACGTTGGCGCTCGTAATGTTCACCTTAAAGGGGGACGCGTATTTCTCAAACCAGTGATGGTCTGTAATGGTGTAGGGCTTACTCAATAATGGGTAGATGTCGCTCTTAATTTGTTACGGTAAAGGTATGGGTTACGGTGTTTTCCACGTCTTTATTGAGTGTGAAAATTAGCATCCACTCTCCTGCCATTTGAAATTTTAATCCCTTTATTTCAAATTCTCCCTCTATCGTGTTTTTGATTTCGGGGTTTGTGGGTAGCCCGTGCATGTGTTTCGGCATTTTTCCGTCTAATGATATGGATAAAATGTTAGGTGAGTTTTTGTTGTTATTTTTAATTGTAATAAACCACGTATGAAATTCGTTGAGCGGAATATTTTCAGGTTGTGTGTATAGCTTGATAGAGTGCTGGTCGGTTGTGTAGTGCCCTTGAAGGTAGGGGGCGCAAAGTGTTTCAGCGCTAATAATGCACACGCTAATCACCAAAAGTATTAAAAAATATTTTTTCATCATGACGCTTTTTTTATTCGATATGCAGAGCAATAAAACATTTTGCCCTCTAAAAGAGTGCCGAAAGCTTAAATTAGAAAATGTAGTGGAAGTAGGCGTGGACCGTTAATTTAAGTTCGTTGTTGATTTGAATCAATAGAGTGGGCGCGTTGGTTTGTTTGTGGCGAAGTAATGCATTTTTTATTGCGGGTAGGGCGTAGTTAATGGATGAGTCTTTCGGCGTTGAGAATGTTATTGGTTGCTATCTGAAGTGTAGCGGTTTCTGGATGGCATTACATGGAACAGCGTTATTCACTTTTTTGATTGGCGTGGTAAAGTTTTATTTAACAGTTAACGTTTTTTGTCGTGATAATTATTCGTTGGTGTCGGCGTTACATTTTTCTGGCGTCTAAAGTGTAAAAATGAAATAGACATAAAAAAATAGTGGCGCGATTAGTGTAGGGTTGAGAAAAATTTAAATGAAACGATAAGCGAAAAGATAGATGAAAAGGTAAGCGGAAAGGTAAACGAAAATATAAAAACGTATATTAAAACCTCGTTATTGGGAGGTTGTCGGGCCCCGAGGTTCAGAGTGTTGAGGTAAAGGCTCTGGTGGTTAGCAGAGGTTAATACCTCTTAGTGGGTAGAGGCGCATCGCTTGTGATGATGCTCTTCGCGCGTGAAACGTTATGTTGGCAGGCGGTCGATTGTCTGGCCTGAATAAATCCAGGCAAAAAAAAGCCCTGCTAAGGTTTGTTAGCAGAGCTTTTTAAAAGGCAGGGGCGAAGCTTACTTTTTAGCGGCTTGGCGCTCTTTTTCTTCTGCGATAACCGTTTCAGCTACGTTAGCTGGGCAGTGCATGTAGTGTGAGAACTCCATAGAGAACTGACCACGGCCGGATGTCATAGTACGCAAGGTTCCAATGTAACCAAACATTTCAGCCAACGGAACGTCAGCTTTAATACGTACACCGGTTACGCCCGCTTCTTGATCTTTGATCATACCGCGACGGCGGTTCAGGTCACCAATTACATCACCTACGTGATCTTCTGGTGTGAACACGTCAACCTTCATGATGGGTTCTAGTAATTGAGCACCGGCTTTAGGAATAGACTGACGGAAAGCGCCACGAGCAGCAATTTCAAAGGCAACAGCCGAGGAGTCAACCGCGTGATAACCACCGTCGAACAGTTCAATTTCAACGTCCAGTACAGGGAAGCCTGCCAAAGTACCTGTGTGCATCATGCTGGCAAAACCCTTCTCAATCGCTGGGAAGAATTCTTTCGGTACGTTACCGCCCACAACAGAGGAGGTAAACTTGAAGCCAGTACCAGGCTCTGCAGGACGAATATGGTAGTCGATCTTACCGAACTGACCCGAACCACCGGATTGCTTCTTGTGGGTGTAGGAATCTTCGATAGCCTTGGTAATGGTCTCGCGGTAAGCCACTTGTGGTTTACCCACTTCAAGCTCTACAGCGTAGGTGCGCTTAAGGATGTCCACTTTAATATCCAAGTGTAATTCACCCATGCCGCGTAAAATAGTTTCGCCAGAGTCTTCATCGGTTTCAACACGGAAAGAAGGATCTTCTGCAACCATTTTACCAATGGCAATACCCATTTTTTCTGAGCCGCCTTTATCTTTAGGCTTAACAGCAATGGAGATAACGGGCTCGGGGAATACCATCGGCTCAAGCGTACAAGCGTGCTTGGGATCACATAGTGTGTGACCGGTTTGTACGTTCTTCATGCCTACGATGGCAATAATGTCGCCGGCTTGTGCGCGGTCGATTTCGTTGCGATCATCTGCGTGCATCTCTACCATGCGGCCGATACGCTCGGTTTTGCCGGTAAAGGAGTTAAGGATGGTGGTACCTTTTTCGAGTACGCCCGAATAGATGCGCACGAATGTGAGAGCACCGAAGCGGTCATCCATTATTTTAAATGCCAATGCGCGTAAAGGCTCTTCTTCAGATACGGTGGCAACTTCACCGGTAGGGTTACCTTCTTCGTCGGTCAATGGCTGGGGATCAACTTCGGTAGGGCAGGGTAGGTAATCAACAACGGCGTCTAGTACAAGCTGAACACCTTTGTTTTTAAAGGCGGAACCACAGTAAGTGGGGAAGAAATCCAGTGCGATGGTGCCCTTACGAATACATTTCTTGATGTCTTCTATAGAAGGAACTTCACCTTCCATGTAGGCCATCATCAGGTCGTCGTCTTGCTCAACAGCTGTTTCGAGTAGTTGCTCGTGGTACATATCCACGTCGTCAACCATGTCAGCAGGTACATCTAGCACTTCGTAGTTTTCAGGAAGACCGGTGTCATCCCATACGTAAGCTTTCTTGGTGAGAACGTCCACAACACCTACAAAATCATCTTCGATACCGATAGGAAGGGTCATAATCAGTGGCGTTGCACCGAGTACTTTTTTAACTTGATCGGTTACGCGGTAGAAATCTGCACCCATACGGTCGAGTTTGTTCACGAAAATGATACGAGCAACTTCAGATTCGTTCGCGTAGCGCCAGTTAGTTTCAGACTGAGGCTCAACACCACCAGAACCACAGAAAACACCTACGCCGCCATCGAGTACTTTAAGCGAACGGTAAACTTCAACAGTGAAGTCAACGTGTCCTGGTGTATCGATGATGTTCATGCGGTGGTCTTTCCAGAAGCAGGTTGTCGCTGCAGACTGAATCGTAATGCCGCGCTCTTGTTCCTGTTCCATGAAGTCGGTAGTGGCGGCACCATCGTGTACTTCACCGGTGCGGTGAATTTTACCTGTGAGCTTAAGAATACGCTCGGTGGTGGTGGTTTTACCGGCATCAACGTGGGCGAAGATGCCTATGTTTCTGTATTTGGCTAACTCGGTCATAACGCTACTCTATATATGTGTGCTGAATATCTGCTTAGGCTAAAAATGTGCGCAAAGATACACGATTTCGCTGAAGATTTTTACTAAAAAATAGATTGATTTACGGTTACTTAAGGGTTTATAGCGCGTATAGCGTATTTAGGGGTGTGTTTTCGATCTTTTTGGCGCGCAAAGGTGATTCATTGAGTCAATAAAGGCGCCGAGTTATGCGCTTTTTTCATGAAAAACTGTGCAAGAACAAAAATGGTTGATATAATTTTGTGACGAACTTCACATTAATGTCGGTTATATTTACATTTTGCCGCATAATTGTGTGTTTTTAAACAAAAAACGAGTGTCCCATCCTTATTTGATCCTAAATAAGGAGCGTGATGCTACGGCGTGGCGATTTTCGTGTGCGTTTAAACGACATATTGAGATAGATGGAGGGGTATATGGTGAGTGAAGTGATTCGCCGAGAGGGAGAAGAAGATAAAGTGTGGTATCGCACTGAGCGTTGCTTTCGGATAGGTACCGATTGGTATATTGCGACGCGAGAAGAGGGTGACATTGGGCCGTTTGGTTCGCGAACGGTTGCCGAAAGATCGGTTCCGCGTTACGTGAATATTATGAAAGATGAAGGCGAGGCGGGTACGTTTGCCAAAAAGCTCGCTATTCAAGGTGTTTGGGCTGCCACTCATTTCACCTAGGTCATCACTATACGGCTAAGTGATGTAAATCACCGCTGGCTTGGCAATGTGAATTTAACTAACAGCCCTGTTCTTAGAACGGGGCTGTTGTCGTTAGTCTTCCGGTTCTTGCTCTTTAAATGGCGCAAGCTCTAGCCCGAGTAACCGCTTGCCGGCGAATACGGCATTGCCCGGGTATCGCACATCGCCTACAGACGAAAACTCAAAGTTGTAGCGCCGCTCAATCGCGAAAAGTGAATGAGAGGAGCGGCAAAGTCTCATACTGCGTAAGACAATGCTTTGATCTAAAAGGGTGACGCCTGCTTTTTCGGTGCGGCGTTTAACCACGGTATAGGCGCGCTGACTAATGCCGAGGTGTTGCCAGATACCGATACCGGCAACGAATAGGAAACTGAGTAGTGTAAGGTCTGAAAGTGTCATGTCGCTATTCTAAACTGAAAAAGCCTTGAGTACTTCTTTACTGTGGTGTTTTAGAGCCAACCTTTTTGCTTGGCTAAGCGCGCGGCATCTATTCGGTTAGTGGCGTTGAGCTTGGATATAGCTTCAGATAGATAGTTGCGTACGGTTCCTTCGGAAAGAAACAGTGCGACGGCTATATCGGCCGTCGATTTCCCTTCGCCGGCGAGTTGCAGCGCCTTTCGTTCTTTCTCCGTTAGAGGGTCTTGTATGTCCAAGGCCGCGATGGCCAGTTCTGGGTCAATTACTTTTCGTCCCTGCATAATGCGTCTTAGTGCTTGGGCGAGATCTTCTGACGGGGCATCTTTCAATAGAAAGGCATCCACTCCGGCGCTGAGCGCACGCTTAATATAACCGGCGCGGCCAAACGTGGTGACGATGGCGGTTTTAATGTGCGGGTAGCGTTCGCGTACCTGTTCTATGAGTTCTATGCCGGTGATTTTAGGCATTTCAATATCAGTAAGCACTATGTCGAAGTCCAGCGTTTTTATGCGCTCTAGCGCTTGCTGGCCGTTCTCCGCTTGCCCCACAATTTCTATATCGCCTTCAAGCTGCAGTAGCGCGCATAGCGCGCCGCGCACTAACGCCTGGTCTTCCACGATGAATACTTTAAGCATTATTGTAGCTCTCAAGTGTAAGCGTTAGATGGAACCCGTTGTGGTTGGTAATCGTCATATTACCGTTAAAGGCTTCAAGCCGTTCATTAATACCGGTTAGGCCGTTGCCCATACAATAACTCGTTGGTTGCTGCCATTGTCTGAGATTGTCACGCCTAGCGCGGAGCTTGTTTTGCTGAGTGTAATCGAAGCACTGTTGCCGTTGCTGTGCCGTAGAATATTGGTGACCGCTTCTGTAATCATTAATATAAGAGCAGCTTCTTGTCGGGCCTGTAAGTGTTTGAGGGGGTTGTGTAGCGTTACGCTAAAGCTAGCACTTTCCAAACGTGACTGCAGGCGTGCCAGCTGTTCGTTTAATCCGCTGTATTTGTAACCGCTTATAGCGCGCCTTACATCGCTCAACGCTTCGCTTGCGAGTGTGGCGACTTGGCTCACTTCATCTAATGCCATTGTCATATTACCGTTGTCACCTAATTTCTTAGCTAATTGTGCTTTGAGCGCAATGCTTGAGAGTGTGTGGCCTAGCGTGTCGTGAAGGTCTCGCGCTATTCGTTCGCGTTCAGCAACGGTGGCCAGTTGTTTTTTTTCCTCTGAGCTTGTGTATTCACGCCTGCGGTGAAGGTCCTCTTGTCGGAGGTATGCGCCGAGAAAACTCATGGCAATGGAGGTGATTAAGCCCGGAAATAAATAATAGGAGTACCAGAGGTTAAATAATTTGGCGGCACTTAACAGGCTAATAATAATGACGCTGCTAATCAAAAAACCGCGTGATTTAGGTGAGTAGAAGCAGCCAAAAAAAGCGGCGTAACCTAGAAATACGCTTGAGGAAGGGTTGAGGTAAGAACCGAAAAAACCAAGCGCTATCATGCTGAGTGTGAGTGCTAGCATGTTCTTGGGGCTAGAGTGAATTAGCGCGCTGTAGTTCCACGCGAACAGGCCGTAGAGGGCAAGCGAGGGAACAACAAAATGTAGTGTGAGCTCGGCGTAGGCAAACGAGAAAAAGAAAAAGCCGCTAAACATAAAGGAGATCCAGCTCCAGGGGTTATTCATTTTTGGCTGAGCGGCTGATAGGTGAGGCGACGGCATGTTGGTGTCCTAGTGTTTAGGGTGTCTGTCAATCGATAAGCAAAAGAAGCCAGTGGATAACCGCTGGCTTAAGGCGAATTTACGGCGCTGGGTGGCTGTTAAGTAGCATGCTTGCCCAGCCGCCATCGGGGTTTATGTCTAGCGCTTTGCCCCAATGTTTACGTGCGCTGCCTGTATCGCCAAGTTCTAAATAGCAAAGCCCTAGCCATATGTGCGCATCACTGTAGCCCCAGTGGTTACCCGATTGGCGGTCACTTGGGAAGGCCGCTACCGCACGTATTAATGCATCTCTTGCCGCCGTTTTGCTTCCGCCAAACATTGCAGGCTTATTGAAATCCATAATACCTTTAAACATCTGAACCCGTGGGTTTTCCTTGTCCAGCATTTCGGCGAGAGTGATGTGGTCGTGTGCACGTGGGCCATAAACCATGGCTTTGGATGGGTTTAGGCTAATGCTGTACCCGTAGAGATTTCCTAGCAGTGCTTGTGCTTCTGCATCTTCTGGGTGGCTTTCGCAATGGGACGCTATGTCATCAATAAGCCCATTCAGGGTGCTAGTAGCAAGTGTGGGTTGCTTTTCGAATTGGTATTTCAAGACCAGTCTATAACGCGCCACAAATTGATCGTATCCGGATATGTCGTTAGCAAGTTGCTCCAGTTGGGCAGCGTCTTGTGTGTGAAAGGCGTGTTCGATCGCGTCGATATTGCTTTGGTCGGCGTGGCTGGTGCATGCCAAAAATACGCTAGCGGTTGTAATAAGGGTTGTGGCGAGTTGCTTAAAAATTGTCATGGTATTTACTCCGTGGAAAGCAGGCCGTTCTCGGTATTGAGGCGGTCGCTGCAAGGTGGAGCCAGTGTCTGGTATTCGGATGTTGAGGGTAATAGAGCTTTGTCACTAGGTTGGGTGACAAGTGTCATGCCTTGGCGTTGGCGCGTAAATAATTTCCATAAGGGGGGTTTACTAAACAAAGGAAAACGTTTACCTTATGC
>Ga0065722_101777_pt1 | contig 135319 bp, 122 predicted proteins | sample BansetMetagenome_FD_59109 | JGI IMG/M metagenome (GOLD analysis project Ga0065722, IMG submission 59109) | Bankia setacea gill microbial communities from Puget Sound, Washington, USA - Caecum Enriched | ecosystem: Host-associated > Mollusca > Digestive system > Ceca | place: United States... | reverse complement strand
TGTGACGATAAGAAAAAAGGCGATACAAACATCATGGCTACTGCCAGACGTATATATTGAGTAAATGGGATATTATTCATTATTAGTACCCAGTGTTTAAAAAATTATTAGTGAAATGAAAATTTAATTACAACTAAAGAATTAATCGTATAAGGGTTCGAAAAATTCGTGTCCAGAGTATACGTCAGTCCAGTTATTGTCCAAACAAACATAAGGGATTTGATAATCTATTATCGCTCATTCAATTTTATTTGACGTGCGCCTCACTATTTTTTGCGCTTTTACAATTTCATAACAGCAACGATTTACGCTATTTTTACGGCGTATTCAACGCTTATTCGGATATTCTATTCCCCTAAGAAATTAGCCTTCAACTATAAATTTCACAAGACTCTATAGTTAGATTAAACCTAGAAAATGCTAGATTATATTTTCATGTTTTTTGTTTTTTTCATTTCAAAAAAATCACAACGTTCACGATTTGTTTTTCCGTCTCTATATTCTTTTACTCTCGATACAACACAGCCATGCTTTCATGTTGGATTTGGTGCCAAAAAAGCGCTTCGGTCACACCCCAATACCTCTGTCAGGTAAAAACACATTGCATCGAATATCACTCTCTTCATGTCGACTACATTTATATTTTATTGTTTTTTATTAGCCGTTATATTTTTTGTATGGCTAGCTCGGCTATAGAAGAAGCCACTTATCGGAGAGCGGTTACGGCATTATAAAATGCCGTATAGCCTTATTCGAATACTTATATCCACTTTTTACATGGCGACATCAGGCAACGTGTAACTTGCGACAAGTGGTATTTAAGTGTCGGTTACACAAACCCTCTCGTCGACTCGATATTAGCGCTCACGTTACTGAATAGGTATTGTATTAAAATCACGGTAGCGCGCCACTTCCTTTCCATCTCGAATCACAACAAATGTTGGCAACGCTGTTATTTGATAGCGAAAAAATAGCGCATTACTTTTATCAATCACTAAAGGGTGCTTGACGTTAAATTTATGTCGGTATTGCGCTAAGGCTTCATCATCTGTCCATAGCCGTGATAAAACGCTGTGTAGCGTTAACGTTTTAGGTAACCTGGTGTAAGCGTCGTTAATATCTAATTGATTTTGAATACACGCTTGTGATGTTTGAGGACGGGATTTTTCCAAGTACCAATGACACCACGCGGCACTAAAATACAAAATATGAGTGGCCGTTGTAGCAAAATCTATATCGATATCGCCTTCCGTTTCGTTAAAGCGTTCACTGCTCAAGAATTCTAGTGGCGTATTACTGGCAAGAAGCGCGAGCTTTCTGTCCACATCACTATTCGCACTATGGCCTGCATGCACTACGTTTAGCTCCTTATCCAGTAATAGGTGGTAAGGCGTTCCCTGAAAACGGAAATGCTTGGCTAGCGCCCCTTTGCTATCGATTGCTTGGGGCATCGTTAAACCATATGTTTTTATGGCGCTCTGTACTGTGTCTACCGTGTCTTCTAGGCCAACATTCACCGATATAAATTCAATATCGCTACCGTACTGTTCAAAAGAATGTTGGAAATGAGGCATTTCTTTCAAACAGGTTTGGCACCACGAGGCCCAAAATTTTATGTAGAGTGGCTTCTTACCACGATAATGTTCCAGTGGTACATGCTCCCGTTCAATAAAGGGAATCTCTATGATTAGTGTGCGCTCACTAATGGCTGCAGCGTTTAAAACACTGGCAGCAAGCAGTATGAGGCTTACCGCTAACACGCACAGTACCTTCATGATGCGTTCCTTTTTGTGCCCCTTAACAGGCGTTTTAGAACATCATCTTTATCGATAAAATGGTGTTTTAATGCGGCCAGAATATGCCCGGCTAACACCGCGATTAACACATAACCCAAGACGCTATGCGCCCATTGGCCCATGTCGGACAGCATTGCGTTCCTTATCACCACCTCACCGGTTTCTGCTGAGTATTCATTCGAAGGAAAGATGGGTATCGAAAATAGCCGAAAACCATGACCGCTTGCCGCCGAATAAAGCATGCCGGTAATCGGGATTAAGCAGCACAGTAATAAAATGAGCGCCTGAGCCCATTCAATTAACAATGCTTCTATTTTCGAGCGCGCCGGTTGTCGAGGCCTAGGGTAAATGAATCGAAAACATAAGCGTGCAATGATGAGCAAACTCGCAATTAAACCAAACGATTTATGTACGTTGTACATTCCCCATGCTTCCCACCTCACCATGTAAACGCCTAGTGCTAGCAGGCCCAATATTAAGACAGCATTAGCCCAATGCAAAATGCGCGTTGCAGGATGCCAATCAGCTATTTTCATGCGGTAATTCCTCAGTAATGAATAGGCTCACTACCGTACCGAGGCACACCCGTATGAACTACTGAGATAGGCTGGTTAGGCTATTACTGGGACGAACAAACCGCTTCTGGGACAGACGGTGGGACGAATTGCTTAAATGTTTGCCAATAGCTTTTGCTAATATTGACGCGTTCACCCGTATTCAGCTCCACTTGGCGCTGAGAGTTGGACTGTACGTGAATAGCCTGAATGGCTTGCTTATTGACTAAACGGCTGCGGTGTACGCGCAGGAATAATGGGGAGGGTAAGCAGGCTTCGAGCTGCTTCATGGTGGAACGCAAAAGGTAGGTAGACTCGGGCGTTATTATATCCACGTAATTGCCCGAGGCTTTAATCGACGAAATATCACTAATTTGGAGCAAGGTTTCCGTATTACCTTTGCACACCCGTAAGCTATCCGATGCCGAAAACTGCATTGAGACTTGCTTGATGTTGTCGCCATCCGTCACGCAGCCTTGGGCAGTTCTGGTGGAGTAAAGCACCCAAAAATGCCAGCTAATGATGACCACACAATAGGCATATACATGCTGAGGTAGATAATACACAAGGCTACTAACCAACGGGCCCTCGCCTTGATAAACCGCCAAGCCAGTTCTACTCACCAACGCAAGGGGTACCAGGATGACCGTTAAACCACAGTACAACGCAAAAGTTTTCTTATTGTGCCGTTCGGTTGCGGATAAATGCCAAAGGCTAAGGCTATGAGTTAACACTGGCGTGATGACCAACCATGGAAACCATTGGCTCACAGACCACAGCATCATCTGGCTTACCGTCCACGGTAAGGACGTGACAAATTCATGGTAGACAGGGCAATACACCGTTTGAATGGCTAAAAACAATGCCCATAACCCGTACGACCACTTGAGCTGCTGTAAATCAATATGCCGAAATGAAAGAATAAACCACATGGCCACTTTGCCTTGCCGTAAGAAAGAGCGGGCTATTCTAGAAGGCTATTGGAACGAGAAGAAGGCTTTTATACGGAAAATTTTAGCCGTGCACTCGCTTCCCTATCACCCACTGCGCCTTAGTAAGAATACAATCGCAATTGTTGTAACCCCCAGTATTGGTAAGGAAGGCGCAAATGGCGGCCTTGATGGCTCTGGTCACCATTCAAACGACGCCCTGCTTGCCATTCTCGGCCTATAAACACGCCTTCGTACAACGTTTCTATACCCACTCGTTGCTGTTTGGTTGGATGGCTAAACGTGATAACAACGCCACTGCCTCCAACATAAAAATCGTGTTCACCGGTTTGAATAATGATAGCCCCTGAATGATCCCACGCCGGCGCCTTTGACGCGGCATTCCAACCAAGTGTTAAGTCATGTTTTATTGTGAACCGGTAATCACCAAAGTCTCGCGTGGTTTCGGGCTGCTCCTTCGTTAACCACACACCCGCAATAGCGTCAGAACCCTGATGCTGTGTAATGAGCGGCTGTAATTGATGAATAATGTTATAGCTGTGTGTTAGGTTTTCCGCTTTAGCGGTCGCTGTAGATTCAATAGAAAAAGGCGAAAAACCTAACGTATTGTAATGCCCAAAGGCAAATAGCGCCTTCGCACCCACCTCAGGGGTAAATCGAATTTCAGGTATCAGCAATGCATCGCCCTGCTGTGTATAGAGATCATTCCAATATTGGAACCGCGGGTTATAGAAATCGGGCACTAATAAATCAATTGCGGGTGCGCCGGCTTTCCACACATCCATTAGATGAGGCAATGGCCCACCGCTTGGGTAATCACCGGGTAACACATTTGGCCGATTAAGCGCCGCATTAACAAACATGGGTAGTGGGTAACGCTTTTTGCCTGCAGTTGCTACGACATTGGTGTAACGTGCAAAATGCCAAGCGGTAAAAATTTCTTCTGTTGCAATTCCAACCCCAAACACCTCTTCCCATCTCCCTGCCTCAGCATAGTTGGAGGATTTCCACGCGGCCAACAATGACGGGGTAAGCGTAGATTTATGCTTTAATAAATAATCCATTAACGCTGTTGGCACCGGTTGATGATAGGCCTCCGTCGCAGCAGCAGAATGGTCTCGCGCGCTAGGTAACATCCCTATTTCATTTTCCACTTGCACCATAATCACCGTACGGTGTTTGCCGTCTATTTTTTTCAGGAAAGCCATTAGATTTTCAAACGCGTTCGCATCTGCCATTGCATTGTGCGTCGATAACGCGGCAAGAATTTCTTGTGGCTTTCCTTCGTGGCTAATACTACGTTCAAATCGCGTGGTGTTGCCCTTAACCCAACTCGGTACGTAACTCGACATACTGTTTTTCCAGCTTCCGAACCACAGTAGAACCACTTTAATTTTTTCCGCGCGCGCGCGTTCAACCAATTTTTTAACCAACAAAAAATCAAACTGGCCTTCAACAGGCTCAATGTTTTCCCAATAAACGGGCGCAAGCAGGGTATTAACATTCATCGCCTTTAATTTTGGCCAAATTGGCTCCATATAAGCCATGCTAGACGCACTGGAGTTACCCAGTTCACCGCCCAAAATAAGATAAGGCTTACCCTCCACAAGTAGTTGCGTTTGCGTGTCGGTTACGACCAGCTCTGGCAAAGGCTTTGCCACAACGACACTTGAAAACATCGCCGTAATTAGCCACACGTTTATTGCTAAATCTTTTATTATTCGCGTTACCGGTCGACCCAAAATAAATATCATGAGAAATAATTGCTCGATTGAATGACTGTTAGCCCAACACACAAGACTTGCTGCACCGTGACATAGCCCCGAATTGTTTTCAATACTGGCCCACTAATGTTTTACGCTACGACGGCGATACCCAGCACCCACACACCGCAAGAACCTTTCGCCTGCGAGCACTTGCGCGCGTGAAGCGTTTTCAACAGGGGAGCTGTTCAGGCTTGGTTAAGGTGTATTACGTTTTAATAGACGCTTGAATGGGAATTCCCCTTTTTTGGACGCCGATTATCGGAGATATCACCATGTTAAAGCACGTTACAGCCCTTGTAGGATTACTGCTCGCGGGGTTAATAATGCCCGTTGCAGCCACCGCTCAGCATGATGACGCGATACCCCAACCCACATTAGACCAGTTACTAGCCCCGATTGCGCTTTATCCCGATACGGTACTTTCACATATTTTAATTGCCGCAACATACCCGCTAGAAGTGGTAGAAGCCGAGCGCTGGACCCGTGCTAACGAGGGCCTAGATGGCGAGGCAGCATTATTGGCCGCCGAACAAAAAAGCTGGGACCCAAGTATTATTGCGCTGGTACCATTCCCTCACATTCTGCAGCGTATGAGCGAAGATTTAAGCTGGACCCAACAACTGGGCGACACGTTTCTACAGGCCGAAAACCGCGTATTGGATACGATCCAAACGTTGCGCCAACGCGCCTATGCCGAGGGAAATCTCAATTCTTCCGACTATCAGCAAGTTAATCACGACAATGGCAATATCATTATCGAACCCATACAACGTGAGGTTGTTTATGTCCCTTACTACGACACCCGCGTAATTTATGGCACCTGGTGGTGGCCCTCCTACCCTCCCCATTATTGGGCACATCACCCTCATCATTCTCGTTATGGGGCCCATTATTCAGGGCTAACGTTATGGACACCAAGCCTACACATTCGCCTCGGTGGATTTTATGGGGGTGTTCACTGGCACCATCGGCAAGTCATGGTGGTGCCTTCGCATACTCGCCACCGCCTTTCAACAAATCGCCAAGTGATTTACCACCAACAAGCGCGCCGCTGGCAGCACAACCCTGAGCATCGTCGCAGCGTAAGTTATCGCTCACCAACTGTCGCTCATCGCTATCGTACGTCCACGGCACAACGCTCCTCACAGATAAGGCCTTCGGGTGCTCTCACCCGCACGCCTTCACCCGTGGTACGGGTACGACAAAGCGGCATTTCATCTGAACAAAAACAGTTAGCGGTACGCGAGCAGTTACGCACCGCTACGCTTCCCGTACAAACGCATCGCGATAATTTGCGCACCTCACGCTTATCACCCGCGCGTGTGCAGGCTAGCACCACTGCGCCAACTACACGACAGAACACTCCCCGCACTCCCGCAACCACAGAGCTTCGCCAAACCGTTTCACGCAATACAGACAGAGTTCGACAAACCATGAGTAATAGTGAAAGGCTATCCCGCACGAATACAACCCTTCAACGTGCTCAGCCCACGCCAACGGCTCGACCAGCGCAACGCCAGCAGACACCCCAAAACACGCCTGTACAACGTAGTGTGACGCCACGACGAACAACACCACAACGCGCAACGCCGTCATCACAACCCTCAACACGTACCACACCTCATCGGCTACAGCGCTAAGTTATCGGTGAGTTCACATTGGTAATGATTTTTACGTAAAAAAAACGCTACGCGCACAAAGGCATAGCGTTTTTTAAATGAGCATGTCACGTATGACCGTTCGTGTGGTGTGTCGCTATAAGCCTACACGAGATGGTAATAGGGCTTCGCAATCTTGGCTATTAACCGGTAGTACCGCTGCTTGTTCAAAACCGTTTGCCGTATCCCAGTTTCTTATATCGCCGTCAAAGTCGAAACGTAGCGCAATACGCGCGTCGTCGCCAACCCCTACTGTACCACCTGGTTTTATAATGGCTTGATACGTTGCACCAAGAAAGGTGATGGTAATAAGCAGGCTGTAAGACTCGTCGCTCACACTGCTCGCCCCCAATAAACTCCAAAAACCGTCGATATATTCACCACGGGTATTGCCTTCTCCTAGGCTGCCATCAGTGCTCGCGTCCTCTATGTATTTCACGCAGGCTTGCAACCCACCTGCCAGCGCGTTCTGTTCGCCCGTAAAAAATAACGCAACCTCAATATCTTTCAAGCTGTTAGGCCCAAAGCCAAGATCGGGGTCAGATAAGCGCACGGTGGTACCTACAACGTCAGAAAACGCTTGTGCGCCTTCGGGTAAACGCACGGCTCTATCAAAATCATCTGCGGAAATAAAATCGTCCCCGGTGAAATCGTTATGCCGAAGCTCCGAAACAAACGAATCGGCGCCGCTTAAACTGCCAGTAAGGCTAACGACGGCTTCACTGTTTTCAGGTTCGGTAATAAAATTAATGGCGTTATCAAGGCTAAGGTCTGTACTGCCTATTTCATCTAGACCTTTTACCACCACCGTTTCGATTAATCTTACACCGCCGATAATCTCTTCTATTGTGGTGGCGGGAATTTCGGTATTAAAAATTTCATTTACTACAACAGGAATCGTTTGGGTAATATCAATAACACGGCTAAACCCGTTTGGCACTTCTACCGAACCCATATCGGGCGGAAGGTCAAATTCGCGTAACGTGTAAATATCGCGTATAGACGCTTCGGCGCTGTCCAAAATAGACGCCAAGCTTGCTTCACTTTGTAGTACCGTATTTAAATCGGTGTTGGGTATTACCAACTGCTCCGCTAGGCTGCGGTATACCGACTGGCTCGCATCATTAGGCGTGCCCAAATTATTGCCAATCTCGCTGTAAACATCGGTAATTCGATCCGACATTAACGATACTGATTTATGCACGGTGAGTGCCTTATTCAACAGTGAAAGATTAAAGCTGTCAGCATGCAGATAATCGATATCGAGGTCGCCATCCTCTAACCCCAAAGATAACAATAATGCTGATTGCGTTTCGGAGTCGTCCAGCACGGTAACCAACGTTGACAGGGGCGTTATGAGTATGTCGTTTTCAACACCAAAATCCACTCGACGACTCATTTGCCCAAAGAATGGCTCGCCTGTAAGAATGTCATAGCCGCTATCAATTCGAATGGTAAAATTCGCAATATCAGTTGTTAAATTAAGGCAGTATTGCTGTAAATTAGCACTCGCGCCTGCAGCACAATAGTCCGTATCGGTGTTGGGGTTATAACTGAAATAGCCTTCGTTATCCGTAAAGGCAAAGGGCTCCCACGGGTCGCGGGTACCATTATTGTTGGTATCCACAAATACCGTCGCGCGCGCAAGATACCCATCGATTACTCGGCCGGTAAGCATTGTATTGATATTCGCTTGGGTACCTTCATCTTGCCCCGAGCCGCCACACGCCACCATACCCACACACAGCCCTGATAAAGATACACACTTCAGGGCTCTAATAATTGCTACTGATTTCTGATTAGCCATTGAATACACCACTTATTTACTACCATTAAAATTTCTGTTGAAAGCCAACCGAAAAACCAAACGTTCGCGGCACGGTAACCTCATCCACCACCACACTTTCAAGCCCCCATGAGCCATCCAGTGTCAACCGACTAAAAAATGTCAGCCCAATATTGACGGTACTCAGTTCGGAACCCGCCATATTTTTACGAAATCCCGCACGCCAATCTGGCCACCAATTACTCTTGGTCTGATAGTCGGTTGCGAGGGTTAACCATTGGTTTTCATGGCCGATAATATCTTCATAAACGGCCATTTCCATTTCACCGCTAATAGACCAACGACCCGTCAAACTGTAAACACCGTCTAGCGTTGTTAGCGCATGCCGCGTGTGCTTTTCTTGCGATACAATTTCACCAATAACCTGGATAAAATAGGCCGCGGTATCGCAGTTACTACGCTCAATGCTGCCAGGATCAAAACCGTCACACTCCACGCCAATTGCGCCATAGTTATAGGTTGGTGAATTTATATCAGTAATTGTTAGGCCCGCTCGATAACGCGGAGCTTGCAGCATCAGCCCTATATCTAACCCAACATTGGTGGTACTTTCCATATTCTGATCGTAGCTGTCCTGTACAACATCTTCTATGGCTTCGCCATTAAGCTGTTGTAACGCGATAATTTGTTTACTTAACTCCATGCGAACAAAATTAATTTTCACGCCGCCATAAAGCTTAAGTTTTCCTTCCTCTCCCATCGTCGCCAGCTCTTTGCTCAAGCCCGCTGATAGTCGTGTTTCTAGCCCACTCTTAAGATAAGCCGATGTATTAGTGGCAAACTTTCCGTTTTGAGAGTCGTAGATTAGCTCATCATCTAAAATACTCATTCCAATATTTGCGCCGTAATTAAAATCTGCGAATAACGTGGCATCTAAAAATTCTGCTCGGTAATAAAAGGGCGAGAGTGGAGCGGTGAGCCCAAGGCTTGTTTTGCTATAACCGCTTTCACCCATTTCAACTAGCACGTTATTAAAGCGATCCAACACTTCCTCAATGGGTTCATCCACCGAGGCAGGGTCGTCCAGAATATCGATAAGCTCATCAAGATCATCGATAAAATTATCGACCTCGCCTAACTCATAGGTATTCCAAACTGTCGGTAAATAATTGAAGCGAAAATTGTTGTTTTCGCTTACCGCCAAAGAGGCCGCTGCTGGATTCTTGCTTGCTACATGTATAGAAAATGAGGAGGGAATATTACCCGTAGTGTGATTCGCACCAATAAAAAGACCGTTTGAACCCGCGATAACATTCTGTGCACTGCTAATAACTAATACTGTGAATAATACTTTTTTCACGCCCAATCTTCCTTTCATGTGATGAAAACATCCGTTAACAGAAAAGAGTCTAGACGGTTGACGATGATAAGCGGCGCCTCTTCTAAGGGATATGCAAAATCAATCTGGATCCTTAATAAGGCCCCTATGTTTCATATAACCCTATAACTTATCTATCTAGAGCGGTATTTTTTAGTACCATTTCCCTCTTATCTTTACACAGTGGTTTATTTCTAATCGTGATTGTAGCGTCACCCTATACCGACTTTATCAGCACTACGGCACCCGCATTACCCACACTCATCACCTAGGTCTATACTTTACGCTAAGTATACGTTTTACCGCTTCATTCTCGCCGGTCAGGAACCTCTATTAATGCCACAATTTTTTCGCAACCTTGTCGGTTTACTGGCACCTTTGTTGTCCTGCTTGAGTTTTTCAACGCCTGAACGACCACTTATTACCTTGCATACCTCGCTTGCCCCGCCCTACCAAGTACTTTCAAAGGGGGCACTCACAGGGAGCTCTGTAGAAACTATCACGTGTATTTTTGGCAAGATGAACCAGCCTTTTGACATAAAGGTGGTGCCGTGGAATAGAGGCGTAAACTATTTTAAGCGTGGTAGAACGGATGGGTTATTTATCGCAATGGAGTCAACTGAATTAAATGTTGCAGGCAAATTATCTGACCCATTGGCCCTAGAAAAATGGTATTGGTATTTTCGCGATAAAGATATTGCTCATAGGCTTAGCGCTAACCCTTCTATTGCAATCGGTGCCATTTTAAGCAGTAATCAACATTTATGGCTTACTGGCCGGCACTACGTGATTAAAAATGAGGTGACCGAAACAGAACAATTACTGCATTTACTCGCGATAAACCGTATCGATACCTTTCTAGCAGACAGTAGAACTTTTCATGAGGAGTCTATTCGCTTCGGTGTCGCACCCAACCAAATATTTTCTCGTTTTTCACGTTACATGCCGTTGGGCATTTATTTTTCAAACGATCTATTAGCAAAAGACCCACAATTTTTGGCGCTATTTAATAGCCTTATACCAGCCTGCTCTCCACTAGTGATGCACTTGGACAGCGGTGAAAAAGCACAACTGAAACAACAGTCTGAGTGGGTATTAAACCTGCTGAATCAAGACTCTACTATTTTTCGATCTCTTCACGACAGCAATAAGGCCATTTCTGCGCCTCAGTATCAACACAACGATAATTTATCTGGCTACATTCAACGACAATACGTCGATGTGTTTACGTTGGTTTCTGAGATTACAGTTTACGATTTACACGGAAGAACCATAGCCTCTAGTGGGCATTCCAAGGGCCATAAAATGACACCATCGCTCACAGATCTTTCCCTTAGTACACACAGGAAGGGTGAAATCACTATAATGCCTATTCGGTTTCACCACTCCACCCATAGTTTTCAGTCTGCGGTTCACACAGGTTTGTTCGACTCACAAACAAACACGCGCATTGGCACTATTGTGTTGGGTATAAATGTAGAAAAAGCACTCACTCAAGATTAGAGAGTTAGATCATCGAACGCTACGAACAAATTTGGAAAACAATACAAACCGTACCTTTTGGCACGGTAGCCAGTTATGGTCAAATTGCCACACTGGCTAACCTGCCTGGCCGAGCAAGGTTGGTGGGGCATTGCATTAGTCAAGCACCCGCTTCATGGGCGTTACCATGGCATCGAGTTTTACGTGCATCGGGTCAACTGGCGTTTGCTGAACACTCCAAAAATGGAGTAAGGCAAAGGGATTTATTACAAAAAGAGGGCGTTGAGGTGGTCAATAATAGGGTGGCCATGAGGGCCTTTCAGTGGGCGCCCAATCTAGAAGATTTTTTTAAGCTAACACACGATAGTGAAACGACGTTTACGCCGCTTTAACACAATTTCGGCCATCGTTCTTCGCGCAATACACGGCTTCATCGGCGGCCTTAAATAGATGATCAAAATTATCGTTAATGTCTGACAGTTGCGCCACACCAAAACTAGCCGTTAACTCAAGCCCTGCTGGTTTTTCGTGTTGAATACTCGCGCGTAATTCTTCTGCTTTTCGTAGCGCATTATCTAAGTTGCAGTGGCCTAAAAATACAATAAATTCTTCGCCGCCTATACGAGCAACTATATCTTCTGTTCTGCATTTATCTTGCAGTATTTTTGAAACAACCTTTAGTACTTCGTCGCCTTTATCGTGGCCCCAAGTGTCATTGACTTTTTTAAAGTGATCAACATCCAAGACTATAATGGAATACGGAATATTGTGCCTTCTAGCTTCCTTTATACGACCATTCACCTGCGTAGCCATATAGTGACGATTGTATAAACCTGTCAGTTGATCATGCATGGCCAAATACTGCATTTCTTCACGCTGCTGTTCGACCATATCTAGCAGGCGTTTGTATTTTATAAGGTTTTCGGTACGCACGGTTAAATCTATTGTTTCTATAGGCTTTACTAAATAATCGTTAGCACCCGCGCGTAGAAATTCATATTTTCGCGCTGGGTCATCGAGTGCTGTTGTGGCAAGTACGGGTGTACGGTGCCATGGGTGGTCAACCCTCCTCACTTCATTAATAAATTCCATTCCTGTCATTTTTCCTTCAAGAAAGAAATCAACCACAATAACTTCTGGGTCGTAGTCTTTTGCATGTTTTAACGCTTCTTCTGCGGAAGTAAAACAATCACAATGGCAATGGTGTGACTCCAATATGGCCTTCAATACTAGTTGCTGGGGAAGGTCATCCTCAATAATAATGACACTATTCTCATTTTGCTTTGAATAGGCACCTCTCGATAAAAATTGATCGATATAGGTTTTGAACTTTCCTATTTCCGCACGAGAGAATATTTGGGTAAAACCAACAGCGTAATAGCTCTTATCGGCGTCGCTATTATTGGTGGTTAGAAGTACAAGGGGAGTATGCGCGTAGTTTTTAGCTGTACGTAAGGATAACGCAAAATATTCTGGCTCGTCATTTAGCGCAGCACTGGAGACAACAATTAAAGAATAAGGTGAATCGGTAGAATTGAGTTTTTCTAACGCTTCAGTTGCGTCATTAACAAATTCTGCTTTTATATTCGCTTTCTTAAAGATATCAGACAAAATAGCCTGAGCAGTTCGTGTATTCTCGACTATTAACGCAGTATTTTTAACCAAAACTGGTTGCTCATAAGTGTAATTTCACGACCCTCGCTTTTACACGTATTGGATCGTATCCATACCATTAAGATTGGCAACACTATCAATAAGTCAGACCAACAATTGCCAACGCACTTTCTATAAAGTACTTATAGGAGATTAGTCGTCCCAGGGGAGGTTATCAAGCATCTCTCTTCGACTACTGATCATCTCCTCGTAAGTCTGTAAGGTACTTAGGTCTAACAGTTCATCCCTAATGCGTAAGCGTTCTAACTGGCGCTCTAGACAGGTTATTTCTCTTACTAGCTGCTGCTTCATTAGCGACGTATTATTATACGCCACACTGAGGTGCTGCATCTGATGTGCGCGGTTCATATCCCTTTCTTCCGTCGTTGTATTAATGAAACCTATTCAGGCTTTTTTATAGCGTGAAAAGTGATGATGCCCTGCGTCTTGCGCTGGTCAGTAAAGCATAGACAAACTACGTCGCGGGAACTGCGACGGGTTTACACTAATTAACGCTAAGAAAATTTGAAGCGCCACTTTTTTCTTCTTAGAAATTTGGCGTTAATACCCAATATCACTAAAGAGGATAGTTCTGGCATCAGTAATCACTTAACAGGCAAAACCCTGCATTACTGTGCCAGCAAGAGAGCGTGCCAATTAAAGTGCATATCCCCTATTACATAAAAATTGGGGTTTAGCATATTGGCTTTGGTGTTATACAGGAGGGGTTCTAAATCTGTAGTCATAACGGCGCCGCCTGCGGCTTCAACAATCGCTTGTGCGGCGGCGGTGTCCCATTCACAGGTGGGCGCTAACCGTGGATAAAACATCGCCTTTCCTTCGGCCACCATACACAGCTTTAGGGAGCTACCAATACTGCTAATGGCAATAGGCCCCAAGGCATACTCTATTTTTGATATAAGGTTACTGACGGCTTCCGTACCATGGCGACGGCTCGCCACCACGGTAAAATTGGCTTTGGATTGTTGCAAGGCTGCTATGGTCTCACAGTGTATCGGCTGGATATTGCCTTGCTGGCCGCTTGATTTCCATGCGCCAAGCCCCCGAATACTGCTATACACCACATTAGGCACCGGCACGTAGACCACTCCCATAACCGCAACGTGATTATCGATAAGCGCAACATTAACAGTGAATTCGCCATTACGATGAATAAATTCTTTAGTACCGTCTAACGGGTCGATCAGCCAATAACGGGACCATTGTTTGCGCTCGTCGAACGCAGGGATATTCGCTTCTTCAGACAATATTGGTATACCGGGCATTAGTTGTGCCAAGCCTTGCATTAAGATGCTGTTTGATGCGAGATCAGCACGTGTTACGGGCGAGTCGTCGCCTTTGGTTTGAATATCGTAGTTCTCGGGTGAACGGTAGATCTCAAGAATCACCTGTGCAGCGGTGCTACAGAGTTCGATAACGTTATGCAGTAATACCTTGTCAATAACCGCGGTCATTCGCCAGCCGATCTTTTCGCAAACAACGCTTTAACCATGTATAGGGCCGCAATGGACCGCGCTTCGGTTAAATCTTGTCTCGCAACCAGCGTATCTAGTTCAGACAACCGAAACGTTTCCACCTCCAACGGCTCCGGCTCATCTCCTTCAGCCGTTTCAGGGTATAGGTCTTCGGCGAGCACCACTTGAGTATGATGTTGCATATAACTTGGCGACTGGCTAAAACATTTGAGTAAACGCAGCTTTTTTGAACCGTAGCCTACTTCTTCCATTAACTCTCTATTGGCCGCCGCTATAGCCTCCTCACCGCGCTCCACACGTCCCTTGGGCAAACCGAGTTCGTAATCTTCGACGCCAACACCGTACTCTCTAATGAGCAAAACTCTATCTTCATCCAGCATTGGGACTATAATCACCGCCGCGCTACCGCTAGACGCAAGACGTTCGTAGGTACGCTCTTCTCCATTACTAAAGCGTAGTTCGACCTGCTGTACGCGAAACAAGCGGCTGCGAGCAACGTCTTCACAATTGAGTATTTCGGGTTTTACCGGCATATTAAAACTTCCATTACGAAGGGTTGGGCATTATAGCAATGATTGACTGGAGCACGATCGATACCGTTTTACTTGATATGGACGGTACACTCTTAGACCTACACTTTGATAATTATTTTTGGCTCACTCATCTACCTATGCGGTATGCAGAAGCCCATAACGTGAGTGAAACCGAGGCGAATCGGTTTTTAATGGAGCATATTCGACTCTACGAGGGTAGCTTACAATGGTATTGCTTAGACCACTGGTCTGAATTGGTCGACATGGATATTCCGGCACTAAAACGCGAAATCCAAGAAAAAATTAGAATTCGCCCCTATGCGGAAGATTTCCTTATTGCCTTGCGACAGCACCATAAGAAACTTGTATTGATTACTAATGCGCACCCCAAAGGATTGGCCTTAAAGCTGGACGTCACAGAAATAGATCGACACCTTGATATTGTTATTTCGTCGCACGATTACCAGTTACCAAAAGAAGATATTCGCTTTTGGCACGCCTTACAAGCGCAGGAAAAATTCGACCCTGCTCGTACAGTTTTCATTGACGATACACCTAGAGTACTCGCTATGGCTCAAGAATACGGAATTGCACACTTAGTGTGTATCAATAAACCCGACAGCCAAAAGGCGTCGCAAAGGTCCGAGAAGTTTCTCGACATTTGTCATTTTGATGAAATAATGCCGCCTTCTCGGTTCACTGAGTTCACTTAACTGTTATGGAAAAAGTTCGTATCGACAAATGGCTATGGGCCGCTCGCTTTTTTAAAACGCGTAGCCTCGCTAAACAAGCTATAGAGGGTGGTAAGGTACATCTTAATGGTGCGCGCGTAAAACCAAGCAAAGAAGTTGAATTGGCAATGCAGCTCACTATTCGGCATGGCTGGGATGAAAAGGTCGTCGATGTTATAGCGCTTTCTGACCAACGGCGAGGCGCACCCGAAGCCGCACGTCTCTATACCGAGACTGCGGCTAGCATTACCGCAAGAACCGTTAACGCAGAGCAACGAAAAGCATCTGGCAGCCTGCGCAGCGATACAAAGCCCACCACAAAACAACGCCGGCAAATTCACCGGTTTAAACGTATTAATACCGAAGACACACCATGACCGACACAATACCGCACGACCAAACCCACCGATTTACGTTTAACAATACCGATATACGCGGCCAAATCGTAACGCTCTCGCAAAGCTATAGAGATGTTTTATTACAACAAACACTCCCAAGCGTACTGCTACCGATATTAGGCGAATTTATTTCGGCTGTTGCATTACTAAGTGAAACGCTAAAATTTGATGGGACTTTAACACTTCAAGTGCGTGGCGACGGCAACGTACCGCTCATCATGGCTGAAGCCACAAACACGGGCCATATACGCGGAATACTCAGAACAAATCAAGCGCTAAGCCCTAACAATACAGTGCCAAGTAATGATGTATTCGATACCTCGAGCCTGCGCTCTCTTGTAGGCTCTGGCGTGCTGACACTCACAGTAGATCCAACAAATGGCCAGCGATACCAAGGTATTGTGCCGCTTGAAGGGGATCATTTGGGTGACTGTTTGGCCCATTATTTTGAGCAGTCCGAGCAACTTCCCACACGTATATGGTTATTTGCAAATGACACACACTGTGGCGGCCTTATGCTTCAAAGCCTGCCTGCACAACAAATTAAAGACTTAGACGAACGCGAACAATTATGGTCAACAAGCGCGCAGCTTGCCGGTACACTTAATCAAGAAGAGCTTTTCTCGCTAAGCCATGAACAAGTGTTGTATCGGCTCTTTAACGAGTTCGAATGTCACTTTTTCCCCGCGCGAGACATAACGTTCAAATGCAGCTGCAGCCGTCAGCGCAGTGAAAACGCTATTGTATCGCTTGGCCGTGAAGAGGCGTTTCAAGTATTAAATACCCAACAAAAAATTTCAATCGACTGTCAATTTTGCGGCAAGCACTACGCCTTTAAAAAAGCGGATATTCAAACGATATTTGGAGATTCGGACGCGGCCTTACATTAGCGTAAAACACGCATAAAAAAGCGCCAGCCCAGAAAAGGGAAAGCGCTTTTTTATTTCTATGCTTTCGCTTGCGTTAACGCTCGGAGCCAAGACAACAATTACTCTACTAATATACCAGTCTCTAGGCACGCCTTTTCAATGGCCGCAATATTTGGAAGTGTAAATTCTTCTAGCCCCAATTTTATATGCATATCATCGTATGCTTTAACCGCTTCTGAAGTATTTTCCACAATATCTTTTTCATGAATTCTCACCATTCGCGGAATACCTTGTGTCGGTATAGCCACAAAAGCAAGGCGCTCATCAACACCCGTATTATTTAAAACGGCCATGCGACCCTGCGGATTAAGCGGTGTAACAGACCCGCCATTAAGACCTTCGTAAGAAACGACAGGTACTTTGATATTTCGCCACTCGTAATAACCGAGCAACCAAGGTGGAGCGTTGTCGATTGCAGTAAGAGGATGCATGGAAGCCATCTCGGCCACGCTAACGGTTGGCAGTATTAATATATTGTCGAGCAACGGAACCAGTAAACAGGGAATTTCCGGGCCCTCAGACGCAACGGCTATAGCACCTTCACTCATAATTCTATTCCCGATTTCTCATTAAATAATGTAACAAACTCTACCCGAAACTCAACCTGTTAAAGGCTAAGCCAATGATAACGTAGCACCAATATGACGGCCATATACGAATTGCCTAGCCAGTATTTCTGGCGAACCTTGGAACGTTACAACTCCCGTTGCCAGCGCCGATGCTGGCATTGAATCTACCGTACAGCTTGCTGGGGATTGAACCCACACTACACCACCAGAGCCTTTCATAAAACTACAACTCTGCGAGCCATCATCACCCATACCTGAAAAAATGATGCAGCCACTTCGTTTCCCATAATTACGCGCCACTTTTGCCATTACTTGATTTGCAGAAGGTTGATAGGGCCCTTCCCAAGCGCCCACTAACGGCGTGATTACCCCTGTGGCATGAATACTAACTTGGTCACTGGGCGAAACCACATAAATACTTTTTTCGAGCAAAGGCTGCGATCGATCACATTTGTATACCGCCCATTGGGTATTACTTTGAATAGCTTTTTGCAGAGTGGGTGATATTTCGGGATTGATGTGCTGGACGTAGAGAAAGGCAACGCCCGTTAAATTTTCGGGCAATGTTTTCAAAAACCGACCGACGGCTTCCGGGCCACCGGTGGACGCCGCCAACACCCATATCTCACGCGCTTTTTTTGCGTCTCCAACGGGCCTATTGGACATTCCGGTGCCCGCGCACAATTGAATTTTTTCAGCGAACCGGTTGAGACGTTCGGCTACCCCTAGCTCGCTATAACTTTCAATATCGTCATATATAACGGGAACATCATACGTCTCTAATATTTCCATTAATTGTACTGATTTATCGTGCTGCAAATCTAAGCGAACAACCCACACTTCTACGGCTGAAATATTATCTAAACATCCGGTACTGGCCCGAATAGTTTCAGCGATATCATGACCTGACCCATGAACAAGATCAGTTAAATCGTCAAGCTGAGCGGTGGTTTCCGCTAGTAACCCAAATTTTAGGGCGTGGACTGCCAAGGGGTTAGGTCTTTTTTTCTAGGGCAAGCAAATCGTTAATGCCGGCTAACAACGATTCTTCTTGATACGGTTTACCCATATATCCGTTAACACCAAGCTCCATCGCACGATCGCGGTGCTTATCACCCGTTCGAGAGGTAATCATAATAATAGGTATACCTTTCCAACGACTTGAAGTGCGAATGTTTTTCGCTACTTCAAAACCATCCATACGCGGCATTTCTATATCGAGCAACATTAGATCGGGGGTTACATCTTGCAGCACTCGCAAAGCATCTACACCGTCTTTGGCGGTAATAACGTTGAAGCCTTCTCTCTCTAAAAAACGTGTCGTAACTTTACGTACCGTTACAGAGTCATCCACTACCATGACCGTTTTAGTCACATATTCCGGCGCGTCAATAAGGGCCACGGAAGGCGCGGTTTCTAATTCAATAATACTGGCCTTGGCCATTTCTTTACGTACAAGCGCATGCGGATCCAAGATAACGACCACACTACCGTCGCCCATTAAGGTTGCACCCGATAAGCCCTGTACGGCACTGAATTGAGAACCGAGGCTTTTTACAACAACTTCACGGCTACCCATTAGGTTGTCGACTTGCACTGCCATTGTATTTTCAGCAGAGCGCACCAGTAGTACGGGAAGCGGTAAGGCTTGCCCTTCTAATTTAGGTGTTACGTCTGCATTTAGCATTGCACCTAAATAACGAACTTGATAATTCTCGCCAGCGTATTCAAATCGCGCATCTTCGCTACTGTAATAATGCTCAAGTTCAAAGGGGCTAACACGTACAATACCCTCGATGGTATTAAGCGGTACTGCATAGTGATCTAAACCAATTTCAACCATAAGCGCGCGATTTACCGATACGGTAAAAGGTAAACGCACAACAATTTCGGTGCCGCGACCCCACTCAGAATTAATAACAACAGAACCACCCATTGCTTTAATTTCGGAAGACACTACATCCATGCCCACACCACGGCCTGATATTTGCGTAACTTGTTCGGCAGTACTGAAACCAGCATGCAGAATAAACTGCATAATATCAAAATCACTAAGTTCTGAATCGTTAGCCATTAGGCCACGTTCAATCGCTTTTTCTCGCACTCGACGTAGATCTACACCGCGACCATCATCCGCCAAGCGAAGCAGTACATCGCCACCTTCTCGACCAAGAGTTAAAACGATTCGACCCGTTTCATTTTTTCCGGTCTCTAGGCGTTTATCCGGCATTTCAATACCGTGATCCACGGCGTTTCGTAACATGTGCTCTAGTGGTGGAACCATTCGCTCTAGTACAGATCGGTCCAATTCACCTTCGATATTGTCTAGCTCGAAACTAACGTTTTTACCGAGTTCGCCCGCCACTTGACGAACGATTCGGCGCAGGCGTGGTACCAAACGTGAGAAGGGCACCATACGCGAACGCATTAAGCCTTCTTGCAACGTGGTATTAATACGAGACTGCTGAAGCAATAAGGTTTCTGTATCGCGAATATTGTCAGTTAACGTCATCCGTAAATCGACAAGATCGGAAGCGGACTCGATTAATGAGCGAGACAGTTGCTGTAACTGGGAGTAACGATCCATTTCAAGAGGGTCAAACTCTTCGTGAGCCGCCAACTGTTCTTGTCGAAATAATACCTGTGCTTCCGTTTCAATATCGAGCCGACGCAACTGTTCTTGCAAACGCGCTATCGTCGAATCGATATCATCGAGTGAATGCCCAAAATCACTGACTTGCTGCTCAATTCGAGCACGACTTATCGACGTTTCACCGGCCAAGTTAACAAGCTCTTCCAATAGATCGGAGTTAACTTTTACAACTTCTTGCGGCCCAGGGGGCTTTCGTAACGCGGCTTGACCACCACCCGTTTGGGCGGAAGGCATTTTAAAGCCCGATGGTTCTTCGCTTGCCTCTCGTGGCTTTGGCGCAAACGGTACAACATTCGAATCTTCAGTTTGAGGCCGAGCAATGGGCGCAGCTTCAGCCTCTTTCGGCTCAACGTCTACGCTCTCAGATATCGCATTATTACTCAGGTTTTCAGTATCAGGAATTTCGTCATTTTGAAGCGACCCTTCAGTTTCTACACCTACGCCTGCTACAACAACACGATTAAAATCGCCCGACATGAATTGCTGAATCGCGCGAACACCACTGAGCACTTGATCCTGAAAGGCGTGCATTTTAGGGAAAAACACATCATCGATATCATTTAAATCGGAGCTAATTAGAAAGGTTTCATAATCATGCGTTAACTCTCCAAGGTTGTTCATACCCGACAAGCGAGCACCACCTTTAAGCGTATGAAGAACTCGCTTAATCTGTTCTGGGCTTTCAACGTTTGACCAATCTGATTCCCAAGCGTGGACGGCTTCGTCGAGTTCTTCGATTAACTCTTCAGCTTCTTCAAGAAAGACTTCCAAAATATCTTCATCGAAATCTTCGTGGGTTGTATCGATACTATCGAGTAACCCAGGGATATGAGCGGAGGTAATTAGCGTGAGCGCTTCTGAGGCCGCGTTAATATCAGCGTCTACAGTTTGGTTAGGAGCAGGAATCTCGGCTTCGGGTACGTCAGCAACAGGCTCCTGATCGAATCCCTTCTGCTCAACGGCATCCGTAGTATCACCAAGTTCGTCGTTCTCAACATTATCGAGACTGATTTCTTCTGTGATGATATCGGCATCATCTTCTACATTAGTATCGATATCGTCCAAGACCAAATCAACAGAGTGTTCAATGTCTTGCTCTGTGCTCTCTGGAATAATATCGAAAGATGTATCGTCAACGATTTTTTCAGTTTCTAGCGGTAAATTATCGTCACTAACAATTTCGTCATCACTATGATCTTCAGCAGTCGATCGCTGCTCACTTTCGTCCAACGCGTCGTTAGATGCATGACGAATGGGCGCCATCGAGCCGGTATGAATTAACGACGCCAATGCCGACGTTATTTCCTCTGACGGAGGTACTACATTTTGACCTGCGGCGACGGCATCGACCATATCCAATAAAGCATTATGGCCTGCGCCCATAATGCCAAAGAAATCGTCATTCGCTTCTAATTGGCCCTGCTTATACTGTTCATATAAAGTACGTAACTGAGCGCTTACACCCGCCATATCGCTAAGGTTCGCTTGGTGGGCACCGGCCTCCAGCGTTGTAAGCTCGCGTACAACAAGATCAATATGGCCATTACTGCTGCCACTGGCTTGCCAATCGCCAAGAAGCTGCTCTGCATCTAGTAGAAGATCCATTTCCTCTGCCATAAAAATAGAAAGTAAACGAGGGTCTACCGTTTGCTGCCCATCTTTTTGCATTTCTTTTAAACGGATCAAATGCCCTACAGCAAGTTCACGTAACTCAGCCGTACGGGCAACAAATTGCTGAAGACGCGGAATGTCCACACTTTCGTGGCTTTCAATTTGACCGAGAGCAATACGGGTATAACTTACAGCATCCCGATATAACTGAAGAATATCGGCGTTGATATCTTCTTGATAGGTAATTAACTCTTTAGCAAAAGATTCTAGTGGCTCTGCCATAGCGGCAATTGGCGTTACTTGCGCCATCTTAGCACTGCCTTTGAGCGTGTGAAGTGCCCGCTGAAAGTCATCGCTTGGAGGAGAATAAATTGGCGCTTCTGCTTCCATTTTTCCGATGAAAGCTTCCATTGTTGCTAAGTGCGTCGCAGCCTCTGATGAGAAAATTTCCCATAAAACCAAATTATCATCGTCATCATCAATACTTAGTGCTTCAACATCTCTCAGGGTTGCAGCGGTACTGTCTTCTTCATCGACAACGGAGTTTTCTACCGGAGCCTGTTGAACCTTATTAGATAAGTCTGGAAGCGGTACATCCCCGCCTTCTGGAATGCTGGATAATTCCGCTGGCACATTACCTTCCGCCATAGCGGTAGCCCAAACTCTATATTGCTCAGTAAGCGCTTTATGAGGATTTGGTTTTTTGTGTGCAAAGGCATTAATTAATTCTGGCAGAACATTTATGACCAATTCAATAATATGGCCATGTGCGGCTTCGTTACGCACTGCTTTTTCGATAACGCGGTTCAGTATATTTTCAATCGACCAAGCGAGTTCGCCAATATCGTGAGCCTCCACCATTCGACCACTACCCTTCAAGGTATGGAAGGCACGACGAACAACGACAAGCGCATCTTGATCCTGATGATTAGCTTTCCAAAGAGGGAAGTACTCGTCCAGGGTGTCTTTTACTTCTCCCGCCTCTTCGATAAAGATTTCAATAATCTCATCGTCGATATCACTGTCGGCCTCTTCATCCAAACTAATTTTATCGAGCGATACAACCGCTTCGGGAGGGCTGATGGGAGGTTCAGCGACCGTTGAGACAGGTTGCTCTTGCTCAATTTGAGGTTGTACGTCCGACACCTCAACAGTAGGCGCTGACGCCTCTATTGCCGTTTCAACTACAACGCTATCACCCACAGTATTACTAGCGAAGGAGCTCGGCTTAGACGAACCTGTTTCTTCAACAGGTTCATCCAAAATACCGCTACCACTGACGGGATATCCGAGCTGAGCAACGCTATTTGCCGCTACATCTAGGAGCGTCTCTATCTCTTCGTCCATATCACCCAGCAAACGCTCAAGGTAATATTCTAAACTGGCTATGGCATCTGCAAGCGTGTCTAACTGCTCCCAGCCTGGGTTTTCATCGCTATTAAGCAACCGCTCTTTAATATATTGGCTACAAGATTCAAGTATTGCCGCAGGACGCGACAATGGGATCATCTCCAAACCGCCACGGATATTATGCAGTAGGCTACCGACATTCAATAAATGGCTTTTATCCCACTTCGATGAAATGTACTCAACAATAGCGTCTTTAGCTTGCTCTAAACCATGCTGACATTCTTTTAATACCGTAATCTTCGCTTGGTCAATTTCGATTTCTCGTTCGTTAACGTTTGCAAGATCTCGGTTTGTTCCAACAACTTTTGCGATCGCTTCTAAACGGTGTTCTATTTCAATAATTTTACCCGCAACATCTAATATCACGGCTTCATCAAAACTATTTTGCTGGCTTATTTCTTCAAGAATTTCGGCTTGTATATTGACCTTTTTACGTAAATCACCAATACCCAATACCGCCAATGTGTCAGCAACTCGCTTAACAATTGGCAGTATCTCTTTAATGTCTTCTGGCGAACCATGCCCAGAGAGCGATAAGTCTAAAACATGTTTAATAGAATTAATTTCATCGCTTAACGCAACCACAACCGAGCGAATGGCTTCCGGATCTGGTGCTGACAGTGAATCGCCCTCACCTTCTTCACCAATACTGACGCCGTCTAATAAGGCTTCGGAAAGAATATATCGCTGTTTTACCCGATTAACTTTCTTTCCACCGCTTTCGGCTTTTGCCACATAATACAAAAGGTTTTTCAGTAAACTTTCGCGCGGCATAAAATCTAAAGAGCCGGGCGCTTTCTCACCCAATACCCGCAGTTCGCGCGCGAGGTGACGAAGTAGCCCTCGTACAGCAACACTTAACGCTATATCACCACGCAACAAACCTTCAATTAATGCCGCTGAAACTTCCCATACAGGAAAGCAAGCAGTACCTTGCGTAAGCGCCTCCATGCGACTGAAAACCTTATCGAGATAATTAAGGTTTTCATCAACCTTTATGTCTCTCAATACACTGGCGGCTGCAAACTGGTACATTTCACGCAATTTCTTTAGGACTTGCGTGAGTTTTGATTTGTCTTTGGTGATGGGGTGGCGCGTGCCGTAAAGCTCTTTAACAATGCGCAAGTTCGGCGAGAACAGATTAGTCTCACTCAAATAGCTTTGGTTTCGCACCGCCCGCAAATCATTAAGCAATGGCAAGACTAAACTGGGGTGATCTTCTTTTTGAGTTTTAACATGATCGAGATAGATAGGGAGCTGTAACAAGGCTCGCATAAGCACTTCTTGTGCTTCGGGTTCGCTTGTCACTTTGTGGTCCATTAGCGATTGCGCTAAGTGTTCCATCTCCTCCGCTAAAAGCGAGGCACCATGAAACTCCACCATCTGCAAACTGCCATGCACCTGGTGAATATGGGTTAAACAAAAACGTATGCGTGTGGAATCCTTTGGGTCTTCCACAAATGCTTCTAGCGCTTGACGTGCGTCATCGAGAGTTTCACTGATCTCTCCAATCACCCAGTCTAACGCGGCAAAATTACGTTTATCTCCCATAGATGGAGCCCTGTACAACGTGTCTTATCTCAAGTAAACGCATTAGGCGTCCACCGATTTTTTAATATAGGCTTGTACTTCATCTGCCGGCGCACGGGACATTTCTGGATGAGACCAATCAACCACCTCACCTAGACCGACTACTAATACGCCGCCCGGCTTCAAACGTTCTACAAAGGCATTCATAATTTCATGACGCAACCAACGTCGAAAATATATCAGCAAGTTTTGGCAAAAAATAATGTCCTGCACCATGCTCGGCATTTCATTGATATTGAGCACATTTGCATGGTTAAAACACACGCGATCTTGCAGTTCGGGTGATATTAAATATCGTCCATTATCTTGTTGCGTAAAATAACGTTGCCTAATCGCTGGTTCCATCATTTCAACTTTACGCTGTGGAAAAATACCATTGCGCGCTATCGTTAAAGCTGCGCGGCTGATATCAGTAGCAGTTACTCCGTAGTACGGGTCTAAACCCGCAGATTCGAAGGTGTCACTAACAATCATTGAAAGCGAATAAGGCTCTTCTCCTGAAGAACACCCAACGCTCCACACTTCAAATGATTCGCTTAAGGTGTTCTCAACAATCATTCGCTTCAAGCAAGAGTGAACATAATCAATCGATGGACGATGACGAAAGAAACTAGTTTCTTTAACCACGAGCCGATCGATAAGTACAGACCATTCCATCATGCCCGACACGCCGTCGATAACACGATTGTAATACTGCGAATAGTCAGTTTGACCCAGCTCACGCATACGCATAGTCACTTGCGTTTGCAAAAAAACACGCTGCTGATCACTGAGACAAATCCCGGCACGATCCTCCAGTAATTTGCTCCACTGCTCAAACTGCCTATCACTTAGGTCTGGTGCTGCCTGTAAAGACCAAATCATTCAAGTTAACCAATATTGGGATCAGATCTGCGCACCAGCGCTTTTTTCCTCTTCCTCTAATGCATGTAGCAAAGTAGGATCGGCGTCAACGTCGAGTACATCGTCTAGTGAAAGGTCAACGACGTCATCGTCACCCAAGGTTGCGACATCAAGGTCGGAATCCGCCTCAATATCCATTTCATAACCGTCATCACCGGCGTGTTCGTCAAGCTCATCAGGAAGCTTAAAGCCCGATACAGAACCTCGCAGCTCGACCGCCATTTCTGACAGATTACCAATCGAGGTAGCGGTAGCATTAGTACCTGCAGATGTTTGCGAGGTAATTTCCTGAATCACGTTCATCGTATTGGAGATGTGTCCGGCTGATGAAGCCTGTTGACGTGCAGCATTCGAGATATTCTGAATCAATTCTGCAAGACTCGCCGATACTGCCTCAATCTCTTCAAGTGCTACACCCGCATCTTGTGCTAGGCGAGCTCCTCGTACCACTTCCGAGGTTGTTTGCTCCATTGATATAACGGCTTCGTTAGTATCGTTCTGAATGGTTTTAACCAGCGCCTCAATCTGCTTTGTTGCCGTTGCAGAACGTTCCGCAAGACGCTGTACTTCATCCGCTACAACGGCGAAGCCTCGACCCGCATCGCCGGCCATCGATGCCTGAATAGCGGCATTAAGTGCAAGAATGTTTGTTTGGTCAGCAATGTCATTAATCAACGATACAATGTCACCAATTTCCTGGGAAGATTCACCCAGTCGCTTAATTCGTTTTGACGTATCTTGAATCTGTTCACGAATAGTATCCATACCATGAATAGTATTCTGTACCACTTTTGCACCATTATTTGCGATCGATACCGACCGCTCAGCAACACCGGCTGATTCCGCGGCGTTTGCTGATACTTGGTCAATGGTAACCGCCATTTCATTTACAGCTGCGGATGCACCGGCAATTTCTTGCGCCTGATGCTCAGAAGCCTCAGCAAGGTGCAACGCGGTTTGCTGCGTTTCTTTCGAGCCATCCACAACGCGCTCGGACGTTTCGTTAATGCGCGAAACAAGTACCCGAAGTTGGTCAATGGTGTAGTTGATGGAGTCGGCAATCGCACCGGTAAAATCCTCGGTTACTGTTGCAGTGGTCGTTAAGTCACCATCGGCCAAGTCAGCCAGCTCATCTAGTAATCGTAAAATAGCGTTCTGGTTTCTTTCGTTAGTCTCGGCTGTACCTTTCGCTCGCTGATTAGTGTTTCTAACCCATGAAAAGCCAATCAGCAGAAGAACCGCTAACCACGCAGCACTAATCCCAATTAACAGGTTGTTACTCCAAGCTCGGTTATTGGGTAGTTCAACGATGCGATCCGATAATGCGCCAAGTGACTGGAGAACAAGTGGGCCGTCATCAAGGATATTGTTAGTGGCCAATCGCGCTTTAAAGAGTGCCGGAGAGGCTTCGAAAATCTCTCGAACTGAACCACTTACAAACTCAAACAATTCTGTCACTTCATCAAGCGACGATATGGCTTCGGCATCAGTTACTTCTGAGATGCTCATGGCTACATCACCAGATTTCATGCCACCAAGCACCTTCCCGAACAAGCTCGCATCGAGGTTAAACTGATCCGCTGCTCGGTCAGCATCATCACCACCACGTAGCATTTTATCGACGTTTCGACCGATACGTTCGGCACGCCAAGACTGCATCTGGGCAACAGACACCTGATCCGCCGGCGCGCTATTTTCTAGCAGGATTTCTACAATATTATTGTGTTCAGCCTGAAGCTCAGGGAGCGATTCGTTCAGGGTTGTCGCCACATCATGTAGAAAGATAATTGTATCTTCATTTTCGGTAATCACCTGCGAGCCCTGTTTTACACGGCTCCACACACCATCAAATGCAGCAATTTCCTTCGACAACACAATACGTGTTTGAGGGTCAGCGGCTTTCAATTGTGCCCATGATTGCTCCATGGTGACCACAACATCGCGCAGCTCACTAAAAGCAGACTCATCACCTGATGTCGCCTCTCGAGACAGCGAAGCCAAACGAAACGAAGACGCACGCAAGTTACTTGCGTTCTGCAAGTAGCCTTGATCACGCTCAGCGTTGGTAAATAACTGGTAAATAGCCAGACCAATAAGGGCCGTCAAGACTATTAACCCTGCAATCAAACTCGCCAATACCGGATTGGCTTTTGTCCGAGCCAAAAGGCCCGCGGAATCACTCTTCATACGACGCTCCCAAGCGAATGTATGGTTCTATCCAGCGCGCAATAGCGCACCCCGAAAAGCAATAACACCCCCACTAACTTTAAGACCAAGAGGAGCGCCAACAATATTGTTGGGCCCGGCCACCCACTAACAGGCAACCAGGTAAATCACTAATTACTTTCTTTGCCACAGCAATCGTTAAACGACAGCTGCGTTGTTAAATCTAGAGTCAGAGGCTAGCTTCGCCATACTGAATACAGGCCAGAGGTTATCATCTGAGTCGCGATATGAACCGTCGACAAAGCCTTCCATACTTTCTGGCAGAATCGCGGTGCACTCACCATAACTGTCGGAGGTAAAGTGCTGCATACCAAACGCCATATCAACGACAATACCGCTGTATAGCTCGTCGGTTTCCAGCACTAATACGCGATGATTTTTTTTGCTACTGGTAATGACACCACCGAAAAAATGCGGCAAATCGAAAAGCGGCAACAAGCGACCACGAACATTAGAAAGGCCAATAACCCAAGAATGTACGCCCGGCAAGCGGGTAGACCCCGGAACTTCCATTAGTTCGGCGACATGACTCATGGGAGCAACAAATTTTTGCCCCATAATAGAAAAACCAATGCCACTCCAACGTGGAGCAGAATCTCTCTGAGCGGGAAGGCCACGCGCCGATTCTCGACACTTTACAACGAGCTCAGTAAGCGCTTGATAAGCCGACCTACTCACAGATCAAGCCTCCATTTGCACATGCTGGCTGGCCCGAGGCACACATAGCAGAAGCGTTAAATAACACCCTGATACGGCCTTAGCCGCCCACCTTAGTAATAGTGGAGAACAATTCTTTCTCATCGATAGGTTTGGTTAGATACGCCTTAGCGCCCTGACGCATTCCCCAAACGCGATCCGTTTCTTGATCTTTGGTGGTTACAATAATAACGGGGATATGGGACGTTTCAGCGGCTTTGCTCAACTGACGAGTCGCCTGAAACCCATTCAAGCCGGGCATTACAATATCCATTAGAATTATGTCGGGAATTTCAGCTTTCGCTGTGGCAACACCCTCTTCGCCATTAACGGCGGTAATCACGGTGTGGCCGTTTTTTTCCAGCATTCCCGTTAATTTATAAGTTTCTGTTGGCGAGTCGTCAACAATCAGTACTTTGGCCATACTTCCCCCGAAGGTTATCAAGGCATGTGCAAGAGTTAAATTTTCGATCCTTCAGCTTAGCTGGCTCGAGCCACTTTTACGTGGGTCTCGATAGCGCCAATCAGCTCACCCTTGCTGAATGGTTTTGTTAAGTATTGATCTGAACCAACGATACGACCTTTGGCTTTATCAAAAAGGCCATCTTTACTCGATAGCATTATTACGGGTGTCGATTTAAATTCGCTATTATTTTTAATTAACGCGCAAGTCTGATAGCCATCAAGGCGAGGCATCATAATATCCACAAAAATAATACTGGGCCGGGTGTCTGCGATCTTCGCTAAGGCATCGAAGCCATCAGTGGCCGTAACCACTGTACAACCGACCTTTTTCAACAATGTTTCGGCCGTTCGACGGATGGTTTTACTGTCATCAATAACCATCACTTTCAAGTGCTCAAGATTGACGTCCATAAAGTGACCTTGCTTAAATTCGTCTATAAGGATGAGGAGTATAGCGCCACACACTTACTATTACTAAAGTATGAAATAACTTTTAACATAGTTTTCCAGTGTAATCCATAACCGCTTGAAAAAAATAGAATTCTACGATTTTTGCTCGACACCTCAAAAGACACAATTGAGCTATCAACTTTCGAGCCTTACCTTTTATAATCGTCCAAGATTAATGCTTTCGCCAACCCAAGAAAATAATCCTGGAGCCTGACGTTGAACAACAAACTTGCTATCGGTGTGGTTATGGACCCCATTGCCACCATTCGCTATCACAAGGATACAACACTAGCCCTTCTATTAGCGGCGCAGGAACGGGGGCACACCCTGTATTATATGGAAATTCAAGATTTACACCTTGATCAAGGCAAAGCTTGCGCCAAAATTTCTCCGCTTACGGTACACGAAGATGCGCTCAAGTGGTACCAACTAGGTGAAAGCGTCATACGCGAGCTCAGTGAACTTGATGTTGTGCTTATGCGAAAAGACCCGCCTTTCGACAACCAATATATTTACGCTACCTACATTTTAGAGAGCGCGGAAAAGCTGGGTACTTTAATTGTTAACAAACCACGGAGCCTACGTGACTGTAACGAAAAGGTATTCGCTACTGAATTTCCACAGTGCTGTCCACCCGTTTTAGTCGCCCGAGACGCTGAACTTTTACGCAGCTTTCATGAACAGCATAGCGATGTTATCTTCAAACCGCTGGACGGAATGGGCGGAACGGGAATATTCCGCTGCCGAAAGGACGACCCGAACGTCAGTGTTATTTTAGAAATGCTCACCGAGACGGGTGAAAGCTTTATCATGGCGCAGAAATTCATTCCCGACATCAGCAATGGTGATAAGCGAGTACTCGTAGTAAACGGTGAAGCGATTCCCTACTGCCTTGCAAGAATTCCCGCAAAAGGAGAAACACGCGGTAATTTAGCCGCCGGTGGACGAGGTGTCGCTCAACCACTCAGTGATCGAGATCGCTGGATTGTCGCTCAAGTTGCGCCTGCACTGGTCGAAAGAGGCTTGATGTTTGTCGGTTTGGATATTATTGGCGATTACCTCACCGAAATTAATGTCACCAGCCCCACTTGCGTGAGAGAAATCGATAACGCTTACAACACAAATATTGGTGCCACCTTAATTGCCGCCATTGAAGCAAAACGAACCCCTTAAGGTACGCATGGCCACTTATTCAGAAGCGACAAGCGGAGACCGCCTAAGTTTTACGCTATTTTTGGCCGCTGCCGTCCACGCTATGCTTATTTTTGGCATCAGCTTTACGCTCGACAGGGGTCAGAAGGTCGCGCCTACGCTCAATATCACCCTGTCTACTCACAGAGATACGGTGGCGCCAGACAAAGCCGACTTTCTAGCGCAACACAACCAACAGGGTAGCGGCACGGGCGCTGAAATCAAAGAGCTCACCACAATCGCTCCTTCAGAAATTGCTGACACCAATATTCGCGAGATCAACCCAATTGCCCAACAAAAAGCAATGACGCAGAGCCGTAGCGCCACTCAGTTGCTTGCCTCTACGCACGCACAAGAACGAAAAGTTGCACAACAGACCGACCCAGACCGAGACGTTCATAGCGAAGAAAAAACAGGAGAAACGTTCGACGCCCCTCTCGCCAATCCTGAACTTGCAAGCCTACAAGCACAGCTAGACAAGTTAAAGCAGGCTGAAGCACGCAAACCTAGGGTTAGACGGCTTATTTCGGTTGCAACCAAATCCTCTCACGATGCAGCCTATCTGAATAAATGGCAGCAAGATATCATCCAGGTGGGCAACAGTAACTTCCCAGAAGAAGCCTTGGACAAAGCGATATTTGGCTATTTGCGTATGGCGGTATTAGTCAATCGCGACGGTACTGTCGAAAATATTGAAATCCTACAGTCGTCGGGCCACAGAATACTCGACGACGCCGCCCAACAAATTGTTCGCCTCGCAGCACCTTTCAGCCGCTTCCCGCCTGAAATCCAGAAAAATGCCGATCAACTCGAAATTATTCGCACATGGAAATTTGAGATTACAGGGTTAAGCACTACCCAGTAAACCTGCTGCCAAATAGCCGACACGTGGCCTTCGATTGCGACCATCAATCGAATAATTTCACGACGATGCTTGTTTTATTCTGCGCCCACCTCATACTAAATGGATGCGAGAGAACCCTTGGAACACCTCAGAACACCCCGAAAGCTTAATCGAGAGCCCCGATAGCTTGCGCGATCACTTTTTGATAGCCATGCCCGCTCTCACAGACTCCATCTTTTCGCATTCTGTTACCTATATCTGCGATCACAGTGATCAGGGCGCAATGGGTATAGTGATCAATCACCCCCTTGAACTAAAGCTCAGCGATGTATTCGATCAGCTGGATATCGATTACCAACCCCCGCTAGGGCTCCCTCGCGTGCTAGCCGGCGGCCCAGTTAACACGCAACGTGGCTTCGTTCTCCATCGTGATGAAGGAATCTGGGAGTCAACACTGCGTATCACCTCAGAAATAAGCCTTACCGCTTCCCGCGATATCGTCACCGCTATTGCTAAGGATGAAGGCCCCAAACACGCCCAGTTTGCACTTGGCTACGCTGGCTGGGCTCCCGGACAGCTCGAAGAGGAGATTAACGATAACGCTTGGCTCGTTGTTCGTGCCGATACCGGAATAATTTTTGACACCCCCGTTGAGGAGCGATGGGGCGCTACTGCCAAGCAACTTGGTATTGATCTTAATCTCATTTCATCTACGGCAGGCCATGCTTAACACTAAACCCCAATCAATTCTCGCCTTCGATTTTGGTACACGCAGCATAGGTGTTGCATCAGGCCAAACACTTACTCAGTCAGCGGGGGAACTTCCAGCACTGAGAGCCAAAGAAGGTATTCCCGACTGGCTAGAACTGGAAGCTCTTTTAACCGAATGGAAGCCAGATATAGTGGTGGTCGGCTTGCCGGTTAACATGGACGGCAGCGAGATGGAGATGACACGTAGAGCGAGAAAATTTGGCAACAGAATAAACGGGCGCTTTGGCTACACCGTAGCCTTTACTGATGAACGCTTATCCACGCACGAAGCCAAAGCGCAAGCAGCCAAAGCTGGCCACAAAGGCAACTACCGCGAAAAACCTATAGACTCTCTAGCGGCTCGCATTATTCTGGAGGGATGGCTAAACGAACACCCGCTGATAAGTGCCGATTAAATCTTACATTCATACTAGAAACGGCGAGAACGGCTCCCCTCATCGTCCTGAATAGTAAGCTCATCAGCCGCATTTGAGAGGTAATCTGCGTCACTTTCAGAACCTAACTTAATCATCAACCGAAGATCATTGGGCGAATCTGCGTGAGAAAGTGCATCTTCATACGTAATTTCACCCGCATCGTAGAGTTCAAACAGCGCCTGATCATATGTTTGCATCCCCAGTTCAGTCGATTTTTTCATCAACTCTTTCAACTCATGCACCTGCCCTTTACGCACTAAATCCTGCGCTAGAGGTGTATTCAAAAAGATCTCCAAACAGGCTCTTCGCCCTTGCCCGTCGGGCGTCGGTATCAGTTGCTGTGCAACAATTGCACGCAAGTTAAGCGATAAATCCATCCATAGCTGCGAATGCCTGTCCGCAGGGAAAAAATGAATAATACGATCCAACGCTTGGTTCGCATTATTCGCATGCAATGTTGCCAAACAGAGGTGCCCTGTTTCCGCAAACGCAATGGCATGATCCATCGTTTCGCGCGAACGAACCTCCCCAATTAAGATAACGTCGGGAGCCTGGCGTAGCGTATTTTTCAGCGCGACCTCAAACGAGGCGGTATCAATACCAACCTCTCGCTGGGTAATAACACACCCCTGGTGCTGATGTATAAACTCAATTGGGTCTTCGATTGAAATAATATGGCCTTTAGAGTTTCTATTTCGATGCCCAATCATGGCAGCCAAAGACGTCGACTTACCCGTCCCCGTGGCGCCCACAAATAACACCAATCCACGCTTAACCATTGCAAGTTCTTTGATAGATTCTGGCAGGCCCAAATCATCAATTTTAGGAATTTGAGTTTCAATACGCCGCAAAACCATGCCAGCCAAATTACGCTGATAAAATGCACTGGCACGAAAACGGCCCACACCGCGCGCGCTAATCGCGAAGTTGAGCTCTTTTGTTTCCATGAATTCCTTTCGTTGCTTTTCGTTCATCACGCTCAACACCGTCTCACGCGATTTTTCGGGTGACATTGGCGTTGAGGTTACCGGCAAAATTTTGCCGTGCAACTTCATTGACGGCGGCACACCTGCAGTAATAAACAAATCTGATGCGCCTTTTTCAACCATCAACGATAACAAACGATCTAAATCCATGGAGATTCCTTAATACAGCAAATAATTAACAAGTGCACTGCCATACTCTCTCAGCTCACCTCTATACACAATGCTTTTCCTGCGCATTATAGCGCTAGAAACTCTCTGGCATTTTCGCTTTTTCTTTAGCTACATCCCGATTCACAATTCGACGCTCAACGAGATCCGCCAAACACTGATCCATCGTTTGCATCCCCAATGCACTACCTGTTTGAATTGCTGAGTACATTTGAGCCACTTTATCTTCGCGAATCAGGTTTCGAATCGCCGGTGTACCGCGCATAATTTCATGCGCGGCCACTCTGCCGCCCCCAGCTCGCTTCATTAACGTCTGTGAAACAACCGCTTCCAACGATTCCGATAGCATCGAACGCACCATAGATTTCTCATTAGCAGGAAAAACATCAACAATTCGGTCGATGGTTTTTGCCGCCGAAGTAGTGTGCAATGTGCCAAAAACCAAATGCCCGGTTTCGGCTGCCGTCAGCGCCAGCCTAATCGTTTCAAGATCTCGCATCTCGCCCACAAGAATAATATCGGGATCTTCTCGTAAAGCAGAGCGCAAGGCTTCGGCGAAACCATGGGTATCACGGTGTACTTCCCGCTGGTTCACTAGGCATTTTTTACTTTCGTGCACAAATTCAATGGGATCTTCAATGGTAAGTACGTGGTGGTATTTATTCTCGTTGATATAATCAATCATGGCCGCCAGCGTTGTAGATTTACCCGAACCCGTAGGGCCTGTAACCAATACGAGACCACGCGGCACCGACGATACATCGCGAAAGACTTGCCCCATTCCTAACTCTTCCATTGTGAGAACTTTAGAGGGAATCGTACGAAACACCGCCGCAGAACCGCGATTTTGATTAAATGCATTCACTCGAAAACGCGCAACGCCAGGAACTTCGAACGAAAAGTCCGTTTCCAGAAACTCTTCGTAGTCCTTACGCTGTTTGTCGTTCATAATCTCATAGATTAATCCGTGAACCTGCTTATGCTCCATTGGCGGCAAGTTAATTCGACGTACATCCCCGTCGACACGAATCATCGGTGGAAGGCCTGCGGAAAGGTGTAAATCCGAAGCGCCCTGTTTGGCGGAAAAAGCCAGTAATTCAGTAATATCCATACACAACCCTTTATTAGCGTTACACTTCGCCGCCGGGTAGCGTTTTTACATCAGCGGGAAGACGTTGGAATTCGTTTCACTCGGAAGCCACGTTTTTCGTTCGCAAGCTTCTGAATAAGTAAGTATATGCACAACATAGTCGACAAGATAACCGAAGTTAACACACGAATTGAAAAAGCGGCATTGATTGCCAATAGAAATTCGCAAGACATCACACTATTAGCCGTAAGCAAGCGTCAGCCTGACCAGCACTTACTAGAGGCTTATAGTGCTGGTTTGCGACACTTTGGTGAAAACTACGTACAAGAGGCCATCGCTAAGATTGAACGCCTGCACTTAAAGCAGGCTATTTGGCACTTTATTGGCCCCATCCAAAGCAACAAGACCAAAGTGATCGCTGAACATTTTCATTGGGTGCACTCAGTGGACCGTTTGAAAATCGCTCAACGCCTAAACGATCAGCGCAACCCTGCTCGAGGCCCCTTAAATATATGCTTACAAATCAATATTGATAACGAAGCCAATAAGGCGGGTATCAATATTGAACACGCAAGCGAGCTTGCCCTTCAAATGACAACACTCCACAACCTACGCTTGCGCGGGCTAATGACTATTCCTCAAAATAGCGTAACACCAGCGCAGTCGTGCGATGCCTTTAACCGCATGCAAACGCTCTTTCAACAACTGAAAACACATCAGCCCCTCGCCCACATGGACACCCTCTCTATGGGGATGTCTACAGATATGGAGCCCGCTATATCGCAAGGCTCTACGATCGTACGCGTGGGTACCGCCCTGTTTGGGCCGCGATCTGGGCCATAATGACTGAGGATTAAATTATGACATATCACTTAAGCAAGCTTTGCTTACTTACCCTTACCGCGCTTGCCTTAAGCGGATGCGTGACCCTTCATAACGGCACAACAAAGGCCGAAAAACAGCAAGCCATCTTGCAAATGAAGAATGAGACCTTATCTCAACTATTCAAACTAAAACCACACACTCGGTCACAGCTAAACGCCGCCCCCGGTTACGCAGTTTTTAGCAACGCCAACGTGAACTTAGTACTAGCCAGTTTTGGCGGCGGATATGGTGTGGTTAAAAATATGTCGACGGACCAACACACCTATATGAATATGGGTGAAGTCGGTGTCGGTTTTGGCTTTGGTGCTAAAGATTTTCGTATCATCATGGTCTTTGATAGCGCAGAAGTGATGAACAAGTTTATTGAACAAGGGTGGCTCTTTGGAGGGCAAGCCGATGCAGCCGCCAAAGCATCTGATAAAGGCGCCGCCGTAGGCGGTGAAGCGGTAGTGAACGGCATCACCGTCTATCAGCTCACGGAGACAGGTCTCGCATTACAAGCTACCGTTAAAGGGACTAAATTCTGGAAGGCCAGCGACCTTAACTAAATGGCCTAACGTTCTTCTCGATACGACACACTCCATACATTACAACTAAGAGCCTATTTAAGCATTATGTCAGAATCAGCAACCGCGACAACTTCAGCCGCTCCCACCATAGCCTTTATTGGCGCCGGTAATATGGCTGGCAGCATTATTGGCGGCTTGGTAGCCAACGGTCACCCTTCGACCAATATAATCGCCAGCGACCCCACTGTGGGCGCATTGCAAACACTTGCCGACACCTACGGCATTCAAACCACCACTGACAACGCCGTAGCAGTTAAGCAATCCGACGTTGTGGTGTTATCCATCAAGCCCCAAATTATGCAAATTGTTTGCGAATCGATCGTCGATTATATTTCACCAGAAACACTGACCATCTCGATTGCGGCAGGCATTAATTGCGCAAGCCTGAAACTTTGGCTGCACAAAAAGCAAGCTATTGTGCGGTGTATGCCCAATACACCCGCTCTTGTCCAAGCCGGCGCAAGTGCACTATTTGCCAACAAGCGTGTGAGCGAAGCACAAAAGACTATAGCCGAGCATATTCTGGCCGCAGTAGGTACCGTAAACTGGGTTGCAGCTGAAACCGATATTGACGCCGTTACGGCAGTTTCAGGTAGCGGCCCTGCTTACTTCTTCTTGCTCATCGAAGCGATGATTGACGCCGGCGTAAAGCAAGGGCTTAGCCGAGAAACAGCCACAACCCTTGCAAGCCAAACCGCTTTTGGTGCGGCCAAACTCGCTTTAAACAGTGAGGTTGATGTTGCTGAACTGCGCCGCAGGGTAACGTCACCAAACGGTACTACTGCCGAGGCAATTGCCTCTTTTGAAGAAAACGACTTCCGCTCAATTGTCGAAAACGCCATGCTCGCTTGCGCTGACCGCTCACGCGAACTCGCCAAAGAATTAGGTTAAGCTCATTATGAATCCTTGGATCGAAATAGTGGTTCTTGTCATCGATACGCTTGCGTCACTGTACCTATCTTTTGTGGTCTTACGCTTTCTATTGCAAGTTGCGCGGGCCGATTTTTATAATCAATTTTCACAGGCTATTGTGAAAGTCACCAATCCATTGCTTATTCCGTTACGCAAGGTTATTCCCGGCGCGGGAGGCATAGACATAGCCTCTATAGTGCTCGCACTGTTACTGCAGCTGGTAATCGGAGAATTACTGGCCATTATTGTTGCGCAACAATGGATCAACCCGCTCCAGATGACCCTTTGGGGGCTGATAGGGCTACTAAAATTATCAACCTATATTGCCTACATTTGCCTTATTGTTTTAGTTGTCACCAGCTTTATTGCTCCCCACAGCAGCCACCCCGCTCTAGTATTGGTTCGCCAACTCATGGACCCTATACTGAACCCCGTTAAACGGATTATTCCGCCTATGGGTGGGCTTGATTTCTCCGTGCTTTTTGTATTTTTGGGCCTCACCGTGCTGCAAAAAATGCTCGATATTTTTGCCAGCAATGTTGGCCTGGTACCACTTGTAGTAATCGGATACTAACGAAGCTTAGGACCCAACAATTACCATCACTCTAATTAATTTGTGCCGGATCATTACCGGCATGAATAAGATAGCGTAAGCTAGCACCTTCTATTGTGCAGGGTTCGCTCTGCCTTCACCTAGACTATACGACACATCTAAGCCAGACAAATGCCAGAATCACTGCCAGAAAACTCCGTCGGACTTGTAGAACCCCACACCTATCACTTTGACGAACCACTGTCTTTAGCCTGTGGCCGAGATCTCGACAGCTATGATCTCGTGGTCGAAATGTACGGCACACTCAACGCAAACAAATCAAATGCCATTCTTATTTGTCACGCACTTTCCGGCCATCACCACGCTGCTGGCTACCACAGCATGGAAGACCGCAAAGCCGGTTGGTGGGACCACTATATTGGCCCCAACAAACCTTTAGATACGAATAAATTTTGTATTGTTTCGCTAAACAACCTCGGCGGCTGCCATGGCTCCACCGGCCCTACATCCCCAAACCCTGCAACGGGTAAACCCTGGGGTGCAGACTTCCCCAATTTACGCGTACGCGACTGGGTAAATTCTCAAGCACGACTCGCCGACCGCATGGGCATCCAAAAATGGGCCGCAGTTGTCGGTGGCAGCATGGGGGGAATGCAAGCCATGCGCTGGGCGCTAGAGTTTCCAGAGCGGCTCGACCATTGTGTTGTGATAGCCGCGGCAATGAAACTTACCGCTCAAAACATTGCCTTTAACCATGCCGCACGGCAAGCTATTTTGACAGACCCTGAGTATCATCAGGGCAATTACATTACCGAAGACACCGTACCCACTCGTGGCCTATCGATTGCCCGAATGATTGCTCACCTTACCTACTTATCCGACGACGGCATGGGTAAAAAATTCGGTCGAGATTTACGCTCCGGCTCGTTTGAGCAAGGCATAGAAGCACCTGTCGAATTTCAAATTGAAAGTTATTTACGATACCAAGGTGAAACTTTCTCCAAAGTTTTTGATGCAAACACTTACGTTTTAATGACACGCGCGCTGGATTATTTTGATCTAGCCCGTGAATACGACGACAACCCCGTCACAGCCTTCAAAAATGCACTGTGCAAATTTTTAATTATTTCATTCACCTCGGACTGGCGTTTTTCGCCAGAAAGATCAAAAGAAATGGTAAATGCTTTAATACGCGCTGACCGCGACGTGGTTTACGGTGAAGTAGAATCCTCTTTTGGGCACGACGCTTTTTTAGTCCCCGATCAACCGCGATATTGGGATTTGTTTACCCGGTATATGGAAAAAATTGAGGTGACTCAATAATGCGTATCGACCATGATATTATAGAAGGCTGGATAGAACCTAACTCTCGCGTACTAGATCTTGGCTGCGGCGATGGTTCCCTCTTAAAAAAATTAGCTGCACAAAAAAACATACACGGCTATGGTATTGAAATAAACTCCGAGAATATTTTACGCTGCATAGCGAATGGCGTTAACGTCATTGAACAAAACCTCGACGAAGGCTTAAGTGATTTCGACGACCAAAGTTTCGACACCGTTATTATGTCGCAAACGATCCAAACCATGCAGTACCCCGACAAAGTACTACAAGAAATGCTACGCGTCGGCCGCCAATGTATTGTCACGTTCCCTAATTTCGGCCACTGGAAAGCCCGATTCCACTTAGGTATTAACGGCCGTATGCCCGTATCAGATTTATTGCCCTACGAATGGTATAACACGCCTAACATCCATTTTTGCACATTTACCGACTTCGAAATACTCTGCGAAGCCCATAATGCAAAGCGCTTAAACAGAGAAGTTATTGGTGGCAATAAACAAGGTTCACTACTGCAAAAATTTCATCCTAATTTATTTGGCGTTACCGCCCTTTACCGACTAACACAATAACCTTATGACACATTACTTTTATTCTATTATTTTTGCGATAACATGCTTCATTAGCAGCGCCAGTATCGCTGAAACAAATCTCCAAGGCAGCCAAGTTTCCGGCGATTACGAAATCCACTACAGTGTTTTTCCTAGTAATTTTTTACTGCCCGACGTCGCAGCTGCGTACAAGATTAAACGCAGCCAATACGAAGCACTGCTTAATATTTCAATCACCCCTCGAGGCGAACACGGTGGCCACGCAGCCAACATTACCGGCACTGTCACCAACCTATTACAGCAACAAAAAATACTGGAATTTACCGAAATTAAAGAAGCCACGGCAACTTATTATCTAGCGCCCGTAAGAATTTCAGGCAAAGAAGTGGTGAATTTTACTATAGACGCACGTTTAATTGAGGGTGACGTGCCGTTAAACGCCCGCTTTAGCAGCGAGCTTGTTTCACAATGAAACAGCAAGTTGTTTTAGCCAGCGGCAATGCGGGAAAATTACGCGAATTTTCTAGGCTGCTCTTCCAGTGTGATTTTGAAGTACTCCCACAATCCGCTTTTAATGTACCCGAAGCCGAAGAAACGGGCCTCACGTTTGTGGAAAACGCAATATTAAAAGCACGTAATGCTTGCGCACATACCGGGTTACCCTCTATTGCAGACGACTCAGGCATTGAGGTTGATGCACTGCTAGGTAAACCAGGCATTTACTCTGCTCGATTTTCGGCCAATTGGCTTGGCGAACCTGCGAGCGACACACGCAACAACCTCTATTTACTAGACCAACTAAACACCATCACCGAACGTAAAAATCGAAGTGCGCGCTATCAATGCGTATTAGTTTACCTGCGCCATAAAGAAGACCCCACGCCCATTATTTGTCAGGGTAGCTGGGAGGGGTTTATCTTGGATGCGCCAACAGGCGCTGAAGGCTTCGGCTACGATCCATTATTTTATGTGCCCGAATTTGATTGCAGCTCGGCCGAGCTGGATAAAGACTTAAAAAATAAAATTAGCCATCGTGGCAAGGCATTACAAACGCTATTAGAAGCCATTAAAACGGAAAAAATTTAAATTCCATAAGCTTACTTAAGAACAAAAAGACTCAAACCAAGAGGTGCACGAGTCATTCAGTTCTCGCGCAGGGGAAATTATAGTCTGTTCGTCGTTGCCTGATCTACAATAGGCATAAATAATAACGGACAAGTCTAAAAGGGATTTTAAAATGAACTTACCTCTTACCAGTAAAGTTTAAATTACTAGCCAGCGCACTGTTTATAGTCAGTATTTCCTCACTAGCCTCGCCATTACTCGCATCCGAGCCCGAAGAGGGTCCCTCATCAATAGGATATAAAACGATAGAAGAGAGCGTATTGAGTGCTCTAGCAAGAGAACAATTACGTCAACAATTTGCTGCCGCCGCCTATGCCGAAACGCAAAGAGGAATAGCCCAAATGGCGGCGGCAAACGCGGCATCTCAGCAAACGCAAGAGAATGAGAAAAAACTTTCAATCTGCTTAAATTCAGCCAACGGTAGCTTACAAGGGTGCAAGTACAACGCAAAGACAAGATTGGTTAAGGACTTAAGGTCATGCTCAAGTTTGGCCGCAGGTTTTAGTGGCACCCTAGTTCTCAGTAGCGGTCCAATATCAATCAGTGTCGAAGGAAGCGTACAACCTTACGTCAATCAATGTAACCTCGTTGCCCAACCGACCGAAGAGGCCAATACAGCAAACTGTACGTATATGCATGCTTTAGCAGAAAACAATTGCCTAGCAGCCTGGGAGTAAAGGTGCACTTAATGGGTATGACGGTAAACCTGTGTATTTATAGAGAAAATTTAAACTAATCATACCCATTAATTATCTTTCCAATAATGCATAACCATTTCATTAGCCGGCTTTAGGGAAAGTTTAACAGTGAAAAAATTTTTCAAAGTAAGCGTTCTTTTACTTATCGTAACGTGTGGGTTATCTCTAGTTATAATTCAAGACCGAGCCCTTAAGGGCGGCTCCGTCGAAGTAAAAGAACAGAACAGTTCCCTACAAAATACAATAGCCAACAACTCAACTATCTCCGATAACCAAAGCTTAATTTCCAGCACACCTAAAACGACCAGCCACCAAGACTCCCAAATCGGTTCAGCTGAGGTTCTACTCAGCGACGAAGATATTGAAAGAGATTTAGCGGGTCTACCAACAACCGCACAAATTCAAGCGGGAGCGGAATACAACCGAGAGCATGGCTGGGTCGATCAAGACGCAAGTGAAATTTACACACACTATTCGACCACAGAGCTGAATGCTCTCGCCAATGCTGGCGACCTAATTGCGATCGATACCTTAGCCCTTAGGTATGGCGCCGAAGGAAAAACAGAAGAAATGCTGGCCATGTGGCGCAAGGGGGTACTTTTGGCTCAAGTGCAAACGCCGTTGCCTTAGGCGGCGGCTCCCTTATAAGTTACAAACATTTAAAGACCAACCCAGAAGCAGCACAAGAATTACTCATTGATGGTCTAGCGTGGTACAAAATAGCGATGGTCAGGGGAGACTCCGTTGCAGAGATGCTTCTTAAAAGCGATATTAAGCGCTATGGCATCGACCTATTCACTGTTCCACAAGAAGAAGTCGACCGAAAAGCAGCTGAGCTTTATCACGCATTGAGCAAGGAGCGAGAAGAGCTGGGGCTAGGAACTTACGACAATAACGTGCCCGAACATTTAGAAACGTTCTTTTACTATATGTCTGGAAAGTGGGCTAAAGAGTATCGCCAATAATAAATTAAAACACCCAACCCAATTGTAAACCCGCACCCGTACTGGTTGAACCCGTAGCGTAAGAAAGCTCAAACGCCATACCTTTAAATTGGTAGGCCACACCACCGGCAATAACATCGTCACGCAAGCCTGTCATATCTTGGCGATAGCCTAAGCACAACTCTAGCGCTTCAAACGGTGATATTGCCAAACCCAAACTGGTTTCTTGTGTGGGGGCTTCTGCCGCCATCGCTTCATTCTCTATAACATCCACATCCAACCCTAGGGTTAACCAATCGTTCACATACGCAAAGCCCATACGTGGCCGTGGATTTAGCTTCAGCAGCAAACCATCATCCGTTTCAAATTCTTCAGGAATAATATCTTTTACGGCAAAACCTATACGGTAATGGCCGAACATTTCCAAAGCGATGCCCACATCTGCGTTAAGGCCTACATAGGTGCGCTGGCTGCCGAGAAAATCTAATTCGTCTGTATCGAAATTGGTGGTTTCTCGAAACACATCCACACGAATAACTTTGGGGGTAACACCAATAGCCAAGGCTTGGTCGAACACGTCAAACTGTTTGGCTACCGCTACAGCCCATTCACTAATAACAACCCCACCCACATCAACAGTGGACGTTAACTGTTCGGTGGGATCAATTAAATTACCATTGGCATCAAGGAGTTCGGCAGGAATATCAGTGGGCGCGCCACCGTCAGCAACAGTATCCAGCGCTAGAATATAACGTTCGAGCAAAGCACTGTCCTCTGGTGGAATAGTCGACGTACCCAGCCCTAACGTTCGCACACCAAAATAGAAGGCGCCCCCTTCAAGTAAGCTCGGCTCACTCACAGAAAAGCTCACCACCGCATCCATGTTCACATCTTCATTCGCCAAATCATCCAGCAAGGCATCCAGTTCGCGCGCTAAGTCAGCGGTTTGAGCAGCTGTTGCTGCCGAAGGCGCGGCATTAAAGGTACTCACGGCTCCACCAAGGCGCTGGTCCAAATCATCGTTGGCGGCATTAACAACATCTTCCACAACGTTGTCGGCTTGAATCACAACGTTGGGAAACACCACCCTTCCGTGCCGAGTATCTTCTTCTCGCTCATCATGAAACGCTAACAATGCCGCGTTGTAATACTGCGCCGAATGCCAGCTTGCTGTGGCAACGGTCGCACCTCCCATTGCCAAGCCGCGTGCATCATAAATTCCATAATTCACAGCTAGTGCAGACATCGGTAAACACCCACCGCTCCACACAATGGCTACGGCCATCAATTTAAGAGGAAATCTCACCCACGACTGGCTCAAAGAGCACTCCTTCTTTTTGTTTTGATTAAATCGAGCATTATCTTCGCTATAGTGTAATCGCAACCGACTTCCACCGTTTGTTTCATTTTGTAATCATAGATCTCTGCACGTTCACTGAGTTAAAGTAACGCCCAACCCATAGCTAAACAACACTCATGCCGTCATCGCTTACCTTAAACTCACTGCCACCACTCTCGCTCTATATACACATACCGTGGTGTGTCCGTAAATGTCCCTATTGCGATTTCAACTCGCATCAAGCCAACGGTGAGCTACCTATACAGCGCTATATCGATGCTCTCGAGCAAGATTTAAAAACCGATGCATTCCTTGCGCAAGGCCGAAAACTTGAAAGCATCTTTTTCGGCGGTGGCACCCCAAGTTTACTGCCGGCTAAAGCCGTCGGTCGAATACTAGACGCCGCCGCGACCACCATTGGCCTATCACCCACCTGCGAGATTACCTTAGAAGCCAACCCCGGCACGGCCGAATACGATAGTTTCAACGGGTATCGCAGCGCTGGAGTAAACCGTCTTTCCATGGGCGTACAAAGCTTCGATGCCCAGCAACTCAAAACGCTGGGCCGTATTCACTCACCAAATGATGTTATTCACGCATTCGAACTGGCCCGCAAAGCTGGCTTCGACAACATGAATCTCGATTTGATGTTCGCATTGCCGCAGCAAACACGACAAGGCGCCGCACAAGACCTTAAGAAAGCCATCGCATTAGCCCCAGAGCACCTTTCTTGGTACCAACTCACCATTGAGCCGAATACCGAGTTTTACAGCCGCCCCCCGCAACAACCAGAAGACGATACCGTGTGGGATATCCAACAACATGGGCAACAACAGCTCGCCGAGGCAGGCTACCACCAATATGAAATTTCGGCGTATGCCCAACCTCATTTGCGCGCCGCCCACAATATGAATTATTGGCAGTTTGGCGATTACCTCGCCATTGGCGCTGGTGCCCACGGTAAAATTACCCAACTCGACACGCAACACATTATGCGTTTTCGGAAAACGCGCATGCCAGAACACTACTTAGGCGCCATGCAAAAGCAAGTTTTACAGGGCAACCCCTTCAATGCCGATAGCCATCACGTCGACACAACAGCACTGCCCTTTGAGTTTATGATGAATGCTCTGCGACTCGTTCATGGTGTTCCAACAAGGCTTTACAGCGAACGCACAGGGCTTTCAATAGACAATATTCAGAACCTGTTGCAGCAGCAACAAAACAAAGCCCTACTTGCCCCTTGGCAATCGCACCTGCAAGCAACGCCCTTAGGGCATCAATACTTAAACAACCTACTGGAAGCCTTTCTGGCAGAGACATAACAACCACCGTATACCGAGTAAGCTAATGGCTGCTACACTCATTGAGGACCTTGCCAAATAAAGCTAAGCATGACCGTGGCCAACTATTCATTCGATGCGTACATCTAATAAAACTCCACAAACCCGCAGCATTGCACAGCGCTTATCTTTGCTGGCACTCATTATCGGGCTCATTATAATCTTTTTGGCTATCGGTGAACGATTGCTGCTTGAGCGCAACTACACCCAACACCTGTCACTCGAACTCGACGCCTCCGCTCAGGCCATTACACCTTGGATCGCTCGGGCTCTCGCCCGTAACAGTGAGCAACAAGTTAATAAAGTACTCAACGAACACCACGTACTCCACCCAGCATTAACTCTGACGCTAACACAACAATTTGGCAGCCGAGTTGAGCAGCTCACGTCTATCGCGGGTACAGGACAATCCGGATGGCGACGCCACCTTAGCCAAAACTACCCCCTCGCTACAGAACACGGCAATTACAACTTAACGCTAGAAAGTTCAGATGCGTTCTTTAACCGTGAGTTTTTAAACGCGTTTTTATATAACTTAATGCTCGAAAGCGCCGTTATGTTAATGATGGCCATCGCTATTCTAAATTTGGTACACCGACTCGTCATTCGCCACCTTCACAGTATTGCCGACCAAGCCAAAACGGTATCGCTGAATAACCTTGAAGCACCCATCGCGCTAGACCGCCCGCCCTCAACGAAAGGGAAAGACGAGCTAGACTCGATCGTTGAAGCGCTCGAAACCATGCGAAACACCATTCAAGACGATCTGTGGCAACGCAACGAAATTGAAAAAGCCCTACTAACGGAAAAAGAAGAAAAACTCGAAACTCGAAAATTAATCCAACAATTTGAAGCCGCACATCAAGCCAAGAGTCAATTTATCGCGACGATGAGTCACGAAATACGCACCCCCATGAACGGGGTCATTGGCATGATAGAAATGCTTCGTGATACCCCCTTAAACGATACTCAGAAACACTATTTAGATGTTATTTTTCGATCAGGGGAATCGCTGCTTGATATTATTAATGACATCCTCGACTACTCCAAAATCGAAGCCGGCAAGATGCACCTGGAAGATGTCGAATTCGATCTTAACCAATTAATTAACGATTGCCTGCAACTATTCAGCGCCACAACGCACAAACGCGACATAGAACTGCTATGCAATGTTCATCCCTCTGCCCCCATTTACCTCAAAGGTGACCCAACCCGTTTACGGCAGATTTTAGTGAATCTAATCGGCAACGCCTTCAAATTCACATCGTCAGGCTACGTGTTTGTTGAAGTACTACCCATGAAGCAGACTGCCAGTGAAACGCCCGTACTAAAATTCTCAGTCTCCGATAGCGGAATTGGTATAGAGCGGCAAAAACTTAACCATTTATTTGACGCCTTCAGTCAAGCCGATAGCACAACCAGCCGCCGCTTTGGTGGAACAGGGCTTGGGCTCGCAATATGCAAGCAGCTCGCCGAACTCATGAACGGCAAGATTGGGGTGAACAGCAAGCCCAACGAGGGCTCCACGTTTTGGTTTACCAGTGAATTCCATTTGCCCGATGATTCTTCAAACCGCCAAGCACCCAGCTCCAGCTTAGCGCTTTCTGGGAAGCGCGTTCTCGCGATACATAACACCCCCATACTCAATCGGGCATTTGGTGAACATACCGCCAGCTGGAACGTAACCTGTCACACCCTCGATAATGCCGACAAGGCCTTGGAACGCTTAAAAATACTGCCCAACAGCAAGAAATACGACTTTATTTTCATCGACCAAACCGTTGACGGTAAGGATGGTTTTATGGTCGCCAAAGCCATTCGCAAATTAGAACTTTACGCTGAAACCCCTATTATTATTCTTACCCGGGAACGCACCACAAACTTCAGCATGGAGCAACTAATGCCAGTCACCTCCGTGCTACCACGACCTCTCACCATTAGCGCAATAAAAAACACACTCCTTGCGCAAGCGACAGGCGTGATGCTTGACGAGCTCATATCCATGGAAAGTAAAAGTATTGCACCACAACGAAAACTCAACGTATTAGTTGCCGAAGACAACGCCGTAAACCGAATGGTAATAGAAGGCCTATTGAGTAAAAATTGAAATAGAACCTATATTTGCGGAAGATGGCAAACAAGCACTGGATGCCTTTATTGAAGCAGACCCTCGATTCGACTTAATTTTTATGGATTGCGAAATGCCGGAAATGGACGGCTTTGAATCTACCGAAAAAATTCGTGAACAGGAACACAATAAAGCGCACACGCCCATCCCCATAATCGCCCTCACGGCACACGTAGAAGCCGAACATCGCCAACGCGTCTTCAATGTAGGCATGAGCTACTACCTCACAAAACCCGTGACAATGGAAAAGCTCCGAGAATCATTAGTCTCGGTTGGCGTACTGCAAGATTAAGCGTATTGTAACCAAGGCTTTACTATTCATACTTATGATATGAGAACCATTTAAACGCAATACAAGCGCTATATTGTATATACTGTTTTGCTCAACTATCAGGACAGACGTACATGCCCGAACTCGACACTGCCGCAACCCCCCCAGAAACTGCCGAAACTATTTCGCTCGACAACAATGCGTATTATCTCAATCGAGAGTTAAGCCACCTCGCATTCAATCAACGCGTTCTCGCGCAAGCATTAGACGAAAGCCACCCCATACTCGAGCGTCTTAAATTTTTGTTAATTTTTAGCTCCAACCTCGACGAATTTTTTGAAATTCGCGTCGCAGGGTTAATGCAAAGCATAAAGTTTGAACGAGAAACCACTGGCCCTGACGGCATGCCGCCTAGCGAAACCTTGCGGAAAATTAGCGAAATTTGTCACAAAACGGTAGATCAACAATATAAAACGCTAAACGATATTTTAATACCGGCAATGGCAACCGAAGGGATTCGCTTTTTACGTCGAAAACAATGGACGACAGCCCAAACTGAATGGGTTGAAAATTTTATAGAGCATGAAGTACTACCCATCATAAGCCCGATAGGTATCGACCCCGCTCACCCATTTCCTCGGCTCGTCAATAAAAGCCTTAATTTCATTGTAAAGCTCGAGGGAAAAGACGCCTTCGGACGCGACCTCAATTACGCCGTTGTTCCAGCACCTCGAACACTACCCCGCGTGATCAAACTACCCGATGAATTAGGCGAACCCGGCCATAACTTTATTTTTCTCTCCTCTATGATTCACGCCAATGCCGACAAAATGTTCCCCGGCATGAAGGCATTAGGCTGTTATCAATTCCGCATCACCCGCAATGCCGACTTAGATGTCGACATGGAAGGTATTGCCGACCTCGCCCGTGCCCTAAGAGGTGAATTACATTCACGGCGTTTCGGCACAGCCGTAAGATTAGAAGTCGCCGATAACTGCCCAGAAGAGCTCACCCAATTTTTACTTCAAGAAACAGGCTTAACCGAAAGCGAACTCTATCGCGTGCATGGGCCGGTAAACCTTAAGCGCCTTATGAAGGTGCCAACACAAGTCGGTCGACCCGACTTGCTCTACCCTCCTTTTACGCCAACTATGCCCAAAGGCCTTGCTCGAAAAGACAATATTTTTGACGCCGTTGCCCGCAAAGACTATTTACTGCAACACCCCTTCGAGTCGTTTGCGCCCGTCATTCAATTATTGCGGCAAGCAGCAAAAGACCCTCACGTGGTGGCCATAAAGCAAACACTGTATCGCTCGGGTGGCCTCAAATCATCGATCGTAGACGCACTCATAGATGCGGCGCGCAACGGCAAAGAAGTTACGGCCATTGTTGAATTACGAGCCCGCTTTGACGAAGAAGAGAATCTCGAGCTAGCCAGCCGCTTACAAGAAGCTGGAGCCGTGGTGGTTTACGGTGTAGTCGGATACAAAACGCACTCGAAAATGGTGCTCGTGGTTCGCCGGGAAGGCGGCGAATTAAAGCGGTATGTACACTTAGGCACGGGCAACTACCACAGCGGTAACGCACGCCTGTACACCGATTACTCCCTTCTCACCGCCGATCCCGTACTGTGCGGCGACGTACACCGAATATTCCAACAGCTCACCGGCATGGGTAAAACAGAACGCATGGATAAACTGCTCCACGCGCCTTTTACCTTAAAACGGCAGCTCATACGGCTTATCGATGGCGAAGTAAAAGCACATCGCGATGGCAAACCGGCTCATATTATTCTTAAGTGCAATGGGCTCACCGAACCCAAAATCATTCAAGCGCTCTACAAAGCGTCACAGGCCGGCGTCTCTATCGACCTGATTATTCGGGGTATGTGTTGTTTACGGCCGGGAATTCCCGGCGTTTCGGACAATATCCGTGTTCGCTCTGTTGTCGGCCGATTTTTAGAACACACACGAACGTATTATTTTGCCAATAGCGAGCCCACCGTATTTTGTGCCAGTGCTGACCTAATGGAACGCAACCTCACCCATCGCGTGGAAACCTGCTTTCCGGTACAACAACCAGAACTCGCCCAACGTATTTATCGGGAATTGTTACTGTATATCAACGATAATATGCGCAGCTGGCAGCTCGACAATTCCGGCCATTACACCGAAAACCAGTGCGCTCAAGATGAGAGCCCACAAGGAGCACAAGAAGAACTCCTCCACTTGCTATCAAAATAATCATGCCCTATTAGGGTTGTAATTCCTTATCAGTGACCTAATTTACAAGATCAATGGCGCTGATAGGGCATAAACCGTCTTCAGGCTCTTATTTGGCCTTGTATCGAATACGGGCTATCCTTATCATTACCGCCTCTTCCCCTATACCCCCTTTTGGAGAATCTAAATATGAGTGACGCGATCGTTCACACTAGCGATGCAAACTTTGAACAAGACGTTTTGTCTGCTCAAGGCCCCGTTCTGGTTGACTTTTGGGCAGCATGGTGTGGTCCTTGCAAAATGATCGCGCCCGTTCTCGACGAACTTTCTCAGGAATACGGCGACAAGATCAAGATTTGTAAAATGGATGTAGACGCCAATAAGGCCACACCGGCCAAATTCAATATTCGCGGCATTCCAACATTGATTATTTTCAAGAACGGCAGCGCAGAAGGCACTAAAGTGGGTGCTTTATCGAAAGCGCAGTTAAAAGAATTTATTGAAAGCAATCTTTAAGAAATACCCTCGATATGGGCAGGGTCAAAAAATGCGACCCTATCCATATCAAGTTCTTGCGTATTAGGACTTTGCACTGAGTTATTTTTGTGGCTATACTGCAGATGTCTCGCATTTAAGCATTTCCGCTCATTTCTCCTGCAGTCACCATTACCTCGACTTTCAGCAACCCGATGACTGGATCTACGCAGACACAGCTGCCCAATCGGATAATCTTTATCACCTACTCGCGTTATCGATAGCAACACCAAGCCTGACCTACGGCTAACTAAAATGTCGAAGCGCCAACCGAATTCCGACACTCATTATAAAATGCAGCAAATAAGACTCCCGATTTCGAATCAGAAAATTTTGAACTGACTGAGCGTGGCCTTTTATGAATACTCGTCATTTGTACCTCAGTTTATTAACAGATTACTAATATCGACACTATTATTAACCCAATCATCTGGCAATTGCCGACAAGCCCTCCTACCGTATTAATCTTATGAATCTCACTGACCTCAAGAAAAAACCAATAGAAGAACTCATCGATATTGCTAAAGAGATGGGTATGGAAAGCCTAGCCCGCTCTCGCAAACAAGATGTCATTTTTAATATCCTAAAACGCCACGCCCGCAGCGGCGAAGATATTTACGGTGATGGGGTACTCGAAATTCTGCAGGACGGCTTCGGCTTTTTACGTTCAGCGGGCGCCAGCTACCTCGCTGGCCCAGATGACATCTATGTATCACCTAGCCAAATTCGACGCTTCAATTTACGTACTGGCGATACTATCTCCGGTAAAATTCGCCCCCCAAAAGAAGGCGAACGCTATTTTGCGCTACTAAAAGTTAATCAAATTAACTTTGACAAGCCCGAGAATTCACGCAATAAAATTCTGTTTGAAAACCTCACCCCCTTATTTCCTACAGAACGTCTAACACTCGAAACGGGTAATGGGTCTACCGAAGACTTAACCGGCCGCATCATTGATTTAATATCTCCAATTGGTAAAGGCCAGCGAGGCCTTATTGTCGCGCCACCAAAGGCCGGTAAAACCATCATGATGCAAAATATGGCACAAGCTATTACCCGCAATAACCCCGAATGCCACCTTATTGTACTGCTAATTGACGAGCGTCCGGAAGAAGTTACCGAGATGCAACGCTCTGTTCTGGGTGAGGTGGTTGCATCCACCTTCGACGAACCCCCCTCACGCCATGTTCAAGTTGCCGAAATGGTTATTGAACGTGCAAAACGGTTGGTAGAGCATAAAAAAGACGTAGTCATATTGCTCGACTCCGTTACGCGTTTAGCGCGTGCGTACAACACCGTTATACCCTCATCCGGTAAAGTGCTAACCGGTGGTGTCGATGCTCACGCCCTTGAACGCCCCAAACGTTTCTTTGGTGCCGCACGAAATATTGAAGAAGGCGGTAGCCTTTCCATCGTTGCCACAGCGCTGATCGATACCGGCTCTAAAATGGACGAAGTTATCTATGAAGAGTTTAAAGGTACAGGAAACCTAGAATTACACCTCGACCGTAAAATCGCCGAGAAACGCGTTTACCCTGCCATCAATATTCGTCGCTCCGGTACCCGCCGCGAAGACTTACTTATGAAAGAAGATGAACTGGCACGCGTATGGATTCTTCGTAAATTACTCCATGACATGGAAGATATCTCCGCAACTGAATTTTTAGTCGATCGACTTAAAGGCTTTAAGTCGAACAAAGAATTTTTCTTATCCATGAAATCTAAATAGCGACTGTTTAACGCGTTGCCTTCGCAGTGTCGGTTTACGGCACACCTTGTGCGAAGGCAACGCTGCTCATGGCAGCATTAAAAACAACCCAATCATCACTCACAACAACATCCCAAAGGGAGCTTGCAACCGCTCCGTATTCTCGTTGCCCCTCTTTTGGGCTCACTCGAAACGAAGCGCTCTGCACAACGCGCATCTATGTTTAAAGACCTCCGCGATTTTATCCAGCTGCTTGAGAAAAAGGGCCAGCTCAAACGCATCACACACCCGGTAAGCTGCCACCTCGAAATAACAGAGATTTGCGATCGAACGTTACGCGCGGGAGGGCCTGCACTGCTATTTGAAAATATCGAAGGCCACACCATACCGTTACTCGGCAATTTATTTGGCACGCCCGAACGCGTAGCTCTAGGAATGGGCCAAGAATCGGTTGAAGCACTGCGAGATGTTGGCGAACTCCTTGCGTTTTTAAAAGAGCCAGAACCACCAAAAGGCTTGAGAGATGCGTGGCAGAAAATGCCAATATTTAAGCAAGTGCTCAATATGTCGCCCAAAGAAGTGACGAAGGCACCCTGCCAACACAACGTAATGGAAGGCAGCGATGTCGACCTAACCAAAATCCCCATCCAAACGTGTTGGCCCGGAGATGTTGCACCGTTGGTTACGTGGCCCCTTGTCATTACCCGCGGCCCCCACAAAGAAAGACAGAACCTCGGCATCTACCGCATGCAACTCATCGGTAAAAACCGGTTGATTATGCGTTGGCTAAGCCATCGTGGCGGCGCGTTAGACTTTAGAGAATGGCAAAAAAAATATCCCGGTGAGAACTTCCCTGTATCTGTTGCACTTGGCGCAGACCCCGCAACTATTCTCGGCGCCGTTACCCCGGTACCCGATACACTGAGCGAATACGGTTTTGCCGGCTTACTGCGTGGCAGTAAGACTGAAGTTGTAAAAAGCAGGGGCAATAACTTACAAGTACCCGCATCGGCTGAATTCATTTTGGAAGGCTTTATTCGCCCAGATGACATGGCCGATGAAGGCCCTTTTGGTGACCACACTGGTTACTACAACGAGGTCGATCGTTTCCCCGTTTTTACGGTAGAACGCATAACGCATCGCAAAGACCCCATTTATCACAGTACCTATACCGGCCGACCACCCGATGAACCCGCTATTCTCGGTGTTGCCCTAAATGAAGTATTTGTACCTTTGCTCAAAAAACAATTCCCCGAAATTGTTGATTTTTATTTACCGCCAGAAGGCTGTTCTTATCGCATGGCGGTGGTGACCATTACAAAACAATATCCAGGACACGCTAAACGCGTCATGCTCGGCGTTTGGTCTTTCTTGCGTCAGTTTATGTACACAAAATTTGTCATAGTCACAGATGACGATATTAATGCGCGCAACTGGGAGGACGTAATTTGGGCGCTAACCACACGTGTAGACCCCAGCCGAGACACCACTTTAATTGATAATACGCCCATCGATTATTTGGATTTTGCATCGCCGGTATCTGGTTTAGGCTCAAAAATGGGCATTGATGCCACCAACAAATGGCCAGGTGAAACAGACCGAGAATGGGGCGAACCCATCGAGATGGATCAAAACACCAAAACTAAAATAGACGATATATGGTCGAAACTCGGAATAGACGACTGATACAAAAAAGCCGGTGCTTATCACACCGGCTTTTTTTCGTAATACCACCCTTTATAACGTATCGATTTCTGTATCCAACCACAACATCCTATTCATTAACCATTCACGTAAATAGGTCACTTCTTGGTCATGAGTATCGCCAATATAATCGTTCGGCCAAATATAAGTCCCTAAAATATTCCATCGACTAAAATTACGATCAACGGCACCAGCGCTTGTGATAGACAAGACTAACGCTGTAATTTTTTCTGTGAGCGCCACATTGGAAAGTTCACCCACCCTAAGGTTTTCCCAGCGCAGCTTAACAAGGCTGACAAAGTAATCGTCTTCGAGTAAACGGTACCACCAAAAGGGAATAGCAAATGGGCTACCGGGAAAATTCTCTTCTCCTCGATGCAGCCAATAGTCATAACGAGCGCCATCATTGTAATCGGCATTGCCCAAGGCTAAGTTGTAATCCCATAAAGGCCCCATTGCAAGTTTCTCATTTTTATTTTTCACGAGAAAAGTGCTCAACCTATAGCCGTCAACATTTCCCGAAATTTCTGTCGCAATAAAGTAATCGACGAAGCTATCCACATCAATATACGCCCTATAACCCAAGTTTTCATCGGCAAAATCAGGGCCGGCTAAGGCATCTTCAAAGTCTCTCATATAATTCTGTATATACGTTTTTTGAGGCTCAGTGATATTTTCAGACTTAGGGTAGTTATAGATAAAATAATGATCACTCGCACTCAGCTTTGCGCCGTGCTCAGAAATAAAGCTCATATCGTCGGTAAACACATTATATGCACTCGGATTGCCTTCGTGCTCACCGTTAGTTTTATCCAGTTTTATAATATAGCCGCCGGTTAGATCCTCACCTTCATTTTCATCATCTTTAAGCTTGTTTATATCAACACGATTCGCATCACGTTTTACTTTTTCAAACAACACATACAAGCCTTCGTACGCATTGTCCCGATAGAGTTCAACATAGTGCCACCGCGATACGTATCGATCAAAAGCAGCACCAATTTCAAACATTAGCGGGTTTCGCACTAAACTTTTGTCGCCATATGGGCCGTATAAAACCCAATCTTCCTCCTCCGGAAAACCCAACAGCGACACCGTTAAATCTTCGCCCGCTGCATCACGAGTTTCGATGCCATAATTTTTCTTCGGATAAAAATACTGTGAACTCGACCCCCGGTACTCCACGCCAATATGCCCATCATAATCAATAGCGGGTATCTCTCCAACACGATAATCGATAACCCTCATTTGTGCCGTTACTTTCGGCTCGTCTTGAATCGCGCCAACAACGCTATGAATATCAACGCGCGGCAAAGTAATGCTTGTAACAAGATTAGGTTCGGGTGTGGGTACAATCGTTGGGACAGCAGTAGGCGCCTCTGTAGGGTCGACAATCACCCTATTATTATTCGTAGGCGCAGTATCACTCGCGCCACCGCACCCCGTTATAGCTATCACCAATGTCAAATAAAACCCTATGTGCATATCCCTCATTCTTCGCTCCTTTTTTATTTAATAGTCGGCACGCTCTCATCACGCATCACGATTTTTCACTGATGCGTTACCTGCATTTTTCGAACGATGAAATAAGACTATAACAGTCTCTCTCAGCCTTCAAAAAAATAGAATGGCAATAGGGGAGGATTTTAAATGCGTGGTCAATACAGCCTTTAGGGCTAACTAAATGAGGGAATCTATAATCATTCGCTTAACGACGCCAACCTTTAGCAATAGGCTTTGTTCTTATTTCTTATTATGTGTATTCCGCCGCTCAAGACGTTTACTCGACATACTCTACTAGACATTATTAGCCGTTTCCAGCCTAAGCTAGGACAATTTCGTGAGCGTCTGCACGTAGACTACAACCTCACAAGGCAGAAGTGGCCAGGGATGAAGACACACAAGGGAAGGTTGGGCACACGTTAACAACGTGTGCCCAAAAACGAGGGGTAAAAGGAAGGTATTAATCGAAAAACTTATAGTCTTGTGCGCGAAAATATTCGCCATTAGGACCACTGTCCGCAATGATTACAGGCGCCATCATGCCCGGCAATGTCGACTCTACGGTATCCCATGCGTCAGGCCCACCGAGGTCGGTTTGAATCCAACCAGGATCGATACAGTTTACGCGTACGTTAGTGTCTTTAAATTCAAACGCTAAATCTTTCGTGAATTTATCGACGGCTGCTTTTGACACACTATATGGTGCCAAGTTGGGTTGGTCAGCTATACCCGACGACAAATTAATAATGCGCCCCCAGTTTCGAGCCTTCATACCGGGGCCAAAGGCATTACACAGCTGAGCCAACGCTAGTACGTTCACCTGCATTAGCTGTTTCCAGGTTGCCATACTAAACTCAAAGATAGGCGTAGAGGGGCAGCTAATCGCGGCGTTGTTATACAAAATATCTACGTCCGCTGTTACTGCCTGTGTTTGGCTAATTACCTGGTTAACGCCTTCCTCGCTGTCCAACTCGCCAAAAACACTTTTAACCTCTACATTGGTATCGCTCAGTAGCGCTAAAGTTTCAGCGGTATTCCCTTCCTTTCGACCATGCACAATCACATTGCACCCTAACTGCGCCAAACCCAAGGCAACCTGCTGGCCAATACCTCTAGCGGACCCTGTCACCAATGCCCATTTGTTATCTAATCGTTTTTTCATATGTTTTGTCGCTATCGTTTATAGTCAATGTTAGGTGCTTAACAGCAAGCCTTTTTGATAAAGCGATGTACTCAACTGATGATCACCAAGCTGGGCAATTAACGCAGCCAATTCGGCATAAGCAGCAGGGCAAGGGGTTAGCGCAATACTTTGTTCAAAGTAGCCGCGCGCTTTACCCCATAATTGATTACGCATAGCCAGCCGGGCGGCCGCTAACAACAAAGCTGCATCATTGCCATGGTTCAACAACCACTTTTCTATTTGACTCAATTGCTCGGCCGGTTTACTCGACGCTAAGAGGCCATAATGGGCCACCAGTTCGGGGCTCCAATGTTTATTCAGCGCCTGGCGAACCACTATCTCTGCTTTATCGGTCAGAGCTTCTCGCTGTAGCATTATGCTGTAACGCTCGATAATACTAGGTGAATGTTGCAGTGTTTTAGGTAGACTTTTCCAAAAATCGGTTGGCGCTTTGTCACCGCCTTTTAATGTTGTTTCTTCAAATAATGCGGTATACACCCTTTCTTCAAGCATCACGTGTTGCGCTTCGTTAAACTGTTTCGTGGCCTTTTCGCTCGCTTTTATTGTCGGTAGCAACGTCACTAACGCTTGCCATTGCTTTGTTTCACAATAGACATGTTTTAACAACTGCAATACTGCAATATTTTTTGCGTCTTGCGCCAACGCCAGCTGAAGCGTTTCGAGACAAGCGTCATAATTTTTCTGAGCCAACTGTAGCTTCGCCCGCGCCACCCATACACTCATTTGATTATAAGGTGCCTTAATTTCGGCTTCTGAAAGCAAGTGTTCGCAAGCCTCAAAGTCGCCTAGTTTTCGGGCACTTTCTGCTGCGGCTAATAAAAAGATAAAAGGTTGATCGCTCTGTTTTGCAACTGCCTCTAGATCTTTTTTTGCGACGGCCCAATTTTCTTCTACAAAATGCAATAAACCTCGGTGTGTTTTTTTAATAATCTGTTTACTGCGGTGGCCGGAAAAAATTCGAGCGCTAAAACCTAACGAATATAAAATACGAAGCAACCCTTTATAAATAGCTCTCGCAACGATTACGGCGAGTGGTAACGCTAGCAGCCAAAAACTTGTTTCAATGGTTGTATTTCCAACACTAATCAGAATATAACCTGAGTCTTTACGTACCAACTCAACAAGCACGGGACCGGCTAATAAAAACAGTAGGCTCAATAGCCCTACCGTCACAAGCTTATTCATTGTGAAACACTCCCGTTGGACGGCTCAGCACCTTTAAGACTATGGAGCTGCTCTATGTAGCTGTGGAGTAATTCTAACGAGGGCGTGATATCGGGTAGGGTAATGACAATGCTTTCACTGGCTAAGCGCTGAAGCTGTGCCCGAAAAGCACTGGCCGGCTTAGATTCTGGGTAATAGCGCAGAATATAAGCGTCCGCTTGCTGTAAGCTTTGCGTATAGATTTTCGGTTGCTCTCGCAACAAAGCGAGTTGAGCGCGTTCCAGTATTAACCGAATATTATGCTGTAAATATTCTGCTGTGTCCGGTGCTAACAGCGCTTTGGCTTCAACGCTATGGTCACGTACTCGGACATACTCACCCATCGCGCTAATAAATTGCGCAAAACTCGCTTGCAACTTTAACCACCAAGTATCAAGCGATTCCTCTACCAAAGGCGGTAAAATAACTGTATCGCTATCAGTGATGGTGTCACCGATTACTCGCGCTAATACGTCTTGACGACTTGGCTGTAACGGCAATAAACCCAACTGGTTAATTAATCCGTTTAGCGAAAGGTAAAGGCCTTCGAGATCAATTTTTTGCGTAAGCCGTAGTGCGGCTAAATCATTATTGACCGCTTTACGTAGTGGGTATAAATCAGGATCGGCAAGATCACGTAATATTCTATCGGCTTCGCTCAATAGCGCATCGGCGCCATCTACGCTACGTTCAATTAAAATACGTTGATTCGCAAGTTTTAATAAATATTCCGCTTCCGCCAACAACCAATCTTCACGCGTAATTGTCGACATAGACAACAAGCGACGATTTTGCGCAACTACTCGCTGCTCTAGCACGGCGATACGTTCTTTTGCAGAGCGTAGTTCCTGATTCGCCTCCGCCATCATTTGCACTCTCTGCTGCCCAATAGCAGCAACCCGCTGGTCTTGCGCGGCTATACTGTTTTCTAGATGCGTTATGCGCTCAGACTTTCCACTCTCCAATTGAAGATAGCGATAACCTTCCCAGCCTATCGTGCTCACCGCGGCCATAGTAACGAGCACTAGAACCGTTAAAATAACCAAGCCCCACGGAAAAGACGTTTTCGCTTTTAGGGGCGGAGTATGCTCGCTCTGAGGGTGAATGTTGTCCGTGGGCGAGGCGTGGTTTTCGATACCCTCAGGCTCGGTTTCTGTGAGGCGTTTCTTTACAGTGCTTGAGCTGCTCTCACCCATTGGTTTATCGGACTCGTTTTGGTCTACGGTCGACGTTATGTCTTTTGGCGATTCATCTGTCATGAATGTATCTCTGGAAATTCCTTAAGTAGCGTCTCTAGCATTTTAGACTCGGAAGCATTGGGCGATACCAAACAATAGTGAAAGCCTGCGGCCGCCGCATCGTCAGCGACCCTTTTACTCGGTAACAAAAGAGGTAGCGTTCTAATTTTTTCTCGTAAATGACGATCAGACGACGCGTCGGCCAGTTGAATTAGATGCTTAAGTGTCTCACCACTGAAGATACTAATAACGTCATTTTCCGTTAGGGCTGCTCGTTCGAGTTCTGAATAAGCGGTTGCCGGTATTTGCCGATGATACAGCTCACAGTAATCAACAATTGCGCCTCTTTGCTGCAGTACTTCAGCTAACTTTCCTCGCCCACCCACGCCTCGACAGATCAAGATTTTTTGCTGTTTCACGTCTAATAATAACGCGTGTTGTAATAACTCTTCGCTGGTCATGGTATTTTTGGCTATCGCAATATCCGTGAGCCCGCGCCCCAAACACGCTTGAGCTCTTTCGGCCGTCTTGGCGCCAACGGCAAAATATTGAATACCTTCTGGAAACTGCGGCCAATATTGATCTAGCCAAGTATAGGTGTGGTCAACAGCATTTTGGCTAACAAATATGACCGCATTATATTGGTCAAAATTCATTATTTTTTGCTTTACCGCGTTCTGCTGCGCTTTATCTCCTACGGCCGAGATTGCCAACAGCGGTAAGCCCAAAGTCGCAAACCCTTCGGATTCAAGTCGCGCACACCAACTTGTATTCTGCGCCAGAGGGCGAGTAGCAATCACTCGCCTGGGGCACTTACTCTTGACCATAAACGCCTTTTAAAATTCTGTCGGCTCCTGCCGCTAAAAGTTCTGCCGCAAGCGCTTCGCCCATGGATTCGCCGCTTTCCGGCGAGCCCATAACCTCCTTATAAATAACCTCGCTGCCATCAGGCTCTGCAACTAAGCCTCGCAGCCACAATTGCCCCTGCTGATGCAATGCGAAACTGCCGATGGGTACTTGGCAACCACCTTCTAACGCTCGGTTCATTGCGCGCTCAGCGAGGACAGTTTGCGCAGAGGGAAGATGATGTAGAGGTTTGATTAAATCGAGTGTCACTGTGTCGTGAACACGACACTCAATACCAACAGCGCCTTGTCCACCGGCAGGTAATATTACCTCTGGGGCGATACCTGTTCGGATTCGATCGCGCATGCCTAGACGCTTTAACCCTGCAGAGGCAAGAATAATGACATCGTATTCACCAGCATCGAGTTTCGCTAATCGCGTATTCACGTTACCCCGAAGAAACGTCACTTCAAGATCTGGCCTTAACGCTAACAACTGACTTTGTCGACGTAGGCTCGAGGTGCCAACAATTGCACCGGCGGGTACATCCTCAAGTTGTACGTACTTATTGGACACGAATGCATCACGAGGATCTTCTCGCTCGCATATGACAGCAAGCCCTAAACCCTCCGGAAACTCCATTGGGACATCTTTCATTGAGTGCACCGCTATATCGGCGTCATGCGCCAAAAGGGCGTGTTCCAGTTCTTTGACGAACAAGCCCTTGCCGCCCACCTTTGCCAGCGGTACATCCAGTATTTTGTCGCCGCGACTGACCATAGGTACGAGTTCAACAGACAATTCTGGATGATGTTTAATGAGTTCAGCTTTTACAAATTCAGCCTGCCAAAGCGCTAAGGCGCTTTTGCGAGTGGCGATACGAAGGGTGTGGGTCACGGTTGAGGATCCTCTCTTATTTCGCCGTTATAATAGCAGACACTTTCGCCTGCTGGCTGCTTAGAGATCCGTTAAGTCAGTCATTCTATAGTCGCGATAAGATCTCACGCACATTCGCTACGTGGCGCCGGCTAACGGTTGGCCGATAATCTGTTGATTTTAATCGTAATTCAAATTGGCCCGCACCACTTCGCTCCATCGCTTCTATCTCTTTTATGGCCACCAAAGCGTTGCGATGTACACGTAAAAATACACTCGGAAATTCTTGCTCCAACTCCTTGAGCGTATCGTCTACAAGCGTCTCGCCCGCTTCGTGCTTTACCGTCACGTATTTTTGGTCGGCGATAAAGGAATGAACACTCGTAATAGGGATGAGTTCTACTCCCTTGCGGGTTTTCGCCGCAATATTTTGCCGCTGCCCTTCGGGCACAGAAGCAGCCTCGGCAACATTGCGCTGCACCTTATTGAGCTTTTGCGCTTTATCTAACGCGTCAATTAGCTGCTGCTGCTGCACGGGCTTGAGCAAATAACCCACAGCCAAAGTATTAAACGCCTCCAACGCATATTGGTCATATGCCGTACAAAATATAACCGCTGGCGGCTCGGGCATTAGCGAAATTTTTCTAGCGGCTTCTAAACCATCTTCACCAGGCATTCTTACATCTAACAATACAATATCAGGGTCAAACCGATCAATTGCAGTAATGGCTTCAATCCCATTGGCCGCTTCACCGACCACTTCGTACCCCTCTAGCTTCTCAACCATGCGGACAAGACGCTGACGAGCTAAGGGCTCATCGTCGACGATTAACATGTGCATGCCATACTCCTTCTAGCTTTTATTACTATTATTTTAGCGTACGCCCTAGAGCGCCTATATCAATGCCTATACTGGCCTCTTCAACGGATAACGAATACAGGTTGTAAATTCTTTTTGCCCTGTTGTAACTTTTAATGAACCCGCGCCGAGGTAATAGGCCGCTAGCCGGTGACGAATATTATCTAACGCAATACCATTTCCCGTGCGCCTCGTGCCATCAAGCTGCAGCGTTTTATCCTCTTCTTCCGTAATGGGGTTGCGGATACAAATCTCGACCGCGCGCTTAGTAAGCACTAACTCAATGGTGATGGTACCGCCTTCGGGTAATGGCTGGACACCATGATAGATGGCATTTTCGACTAACGGTTGAAGTAGAAAGCTGGGGATCTGTAATGCGCGGTATTCTGGGTCATGTTCACTCAATACTTCACCCGATTCTTGATGTAAGTGCCACTCGACTTTTAATCGTTCCGCTAAGCGCATTTGCTCTATATCGATATAGTAACGGCAAAGATCAATTTCTTGATGCAGCGGTATTAAGCCAGGTTCGCTCAAGCTCGCCCGAAATAATTGTGAGAGTTCAACCACCATACGCTCGGCTGTATCCTGGTCAACCGCAATTAAGCTGGCGATGGAATTCATGCTATTAAACAGAAAATGCGGCCTAATGCGGGATTGTAACGCTTGTATACGAGACTGCATTTCGGCTTTTTGTTGGTTCCGCAATTGCTGCTGTAAATAGAGGTATCTCAACCCTATTCCCGCCAAGACCGCAGCGACCATTAAATTACCGACTATTTGGCTCTGAACGCCCTCCAAATTACCGTTATTGATCCAAAAAACCAGTACAGTAAAGGCCAAGGTATAAAATAACGAAAGACAGTAACTCCCCATTCCCGCCACAACAGGATGCAGCTTTCTGAGTAATGGCCGCAACACGCACAAGCTGCCGGCACACGTAAGCACCACCCATAACACCAAGATGGATACTAAACCAAAACGCGCCCAGTCAAATCGCTCTACACCAAAAGACGCCACCACTAGCGAACCCACTAGCAGCTCACTCACAAGAATCAAGCTGAGCACCGCCTGCGGCCCACAAAGATCCGGCAGAAAATCGCCATCTTCGGCACTTATACGAGAAAGGAGATATTTATCGGTCACTCAGTGTCCTGCTATTGTCAATGAGGCCCTTAAGGGTTTCGCGCATGATGCACCGCTCGGGTATAATGTTCCGTTAAAATTTAGCCGACGAAAACCTGCATATCGGGAAAGTGTTTGGCGCAACAGGATTTAAATGACTATGAGCCAAGATGACAACTCTGTAAAACCCTGGGGTGGGCGCTTTAGCGAACCTACCGATGCTTTTGTTGAACGCTTTACCGCCTCGGTCGATTTCGACCAACGTCTTTACCATCATGATATTAACGGTTCAATCGCTCACGCTACAATGCTGGCCTCTGTCGGTGTGCTCACCGATGCTGAAAAAAACGACATAATCACGGGCTTAGAAACCATCCGCGTGGATATCGAACAGGGCCGTTTCGAATGGTCCGTTGCACTTGAAGATGTTCATATGAACATCGAAGCTGAACTGACCAAACGTATTGGTATTACCGGCAAAAAGCTGCATACCGGCCGCTCGCGCAACGATCAGGTAGCAACCGATATTCGACTCTATTTGCGTGATGAGATAGATGTTATCGCCAAAGAGTTAACACGACTGCAAGAAGGGCTGCTTTTCATCGCTGAACGCGAAGCCTCCACTATTATGCCCGGGTTTACACACTTACAAACCGCTCAACCCGTCACTTTTGGACATCACTTGCTTGCATGGTACGAAATGTTAAGTCGCGATTACAGCCGACTGATGGATTGCCGTACGCGGCTCAATCAATCGCCACTAGGTGCCGCAGCACTCGCAGGCACCACTTATCCGATCAACCGAGAGCAAACCGCCGCGCTATTGGGCTTCACTCAACCTACCCGAAATTCGCTAGACTCAGTAAGTGATCGAGATTTCGCTATCGAATTTACAGCATTTGCCGCATTGGTTATGACTCACCTCTCGCGCGCCAGCGAAGAACTCGTTTTATGGGCTTCAGCTCAATTCAACTTTATAGACCTGCCTGATCGCTTCTGCACAGGGTCATCTATTATGCCGCAGAAAAAAAATCCGGATGTCCCTGAACTCGTACGTGGTAAAACAGGTCGCGTAACAGGCCACTTAATCAGCTTGTTAACGCTTATGAAATCTCAACCTCTTGCGTATAACAAAGACAACCAAGAAGACAAAGAACCCTTATTCGACACTATCGATACCATTAAAGATTGCCTCCGCGCTTTTGGCGATATGATCCCAGCTTTACAGGCCAATAAAGAACCTATGTACGAATCAGCCAAGCGTGGTTTTTCTACGGCTACAGACCTCGCCGATTATTTGGTTCGTCGAGGTATTCCTTTCCGTGATTCGCATGAAATTGTTGGAAAGTCAGTTGCCTACGGCATTGCGGAAAACAAAGATTTATCAGACATGACATTGACCGAATTACAGGCTTTTTCGAGTACAATTGAGCAAGATGTGTTTGAGGTGCTCACACTTGAAGGCTCCGTTGCCGCCCGCAACCATATAGGCGGCACCGCACCCGAACAGGTACTAAAGGCCATTTCAACAGCCAAGAAAGAGCTAAGCGAACGCTAATCCAACACGCACAACAAAAAAGGCGAGCTCATGGAGTTCGCCTTTTTTTATTTACTGTAGAGCACAGTGCTCTCTTATTTACGTGCGGAGATTTATAGATCATCAATATCGTAATCTACTATCACCGGTAAATGACTCGAAAAATGCCGTGTTTTATAGAGCGCGGCGTATTCCACTTTCTTAGCCAATGAATCCGAAATAACGTGATAGTCTATTCGCCAGCCGTCACCCACACCAATTTCACCCGTCGGCCACCATGAATACTCACCACCTTCCGGTACCGCTAGACGAAAAGCATCGGAATAACCTAGCTGTTTAAATAGCTGGTTCATCCACTGCTGTTCGTGTGTTAAAAACCCAGATTGATCAATATTCCCCTGCCAATTTTGAACATCTTTTTTGGTATGAGCCATAGCCCAATTACCACAAAAAATAAAATGGCGACGCTTACGCGTGACCTTATGTAGCAACGCTTGGAAATCTTCAAAAAATTTGATTTTAACTTCCTGAGACTCGGCTTCTGAAAACGCCGGTGGCGCCAACAGCGAACCAATAGAGTAACGTTCAAAATCAACTTGAAGATAGCGGCCTTCCATATCAACACCGCTAGAGAATCCCAAACCATAAATAAGCGCTTTGGGCTGATGACGACTGTATATGGCCACGCCATTATAATGCTTAATACCCGAGTCGAAAAAATAGGCGAAATAACCTTCGGGGTGAAAAATCTCATCGTCTAATTCGTACTCAAGTGCACGAATATCTTGCAAGCAAATGATGTCGGCATCTTGCTCTTCTATCCAGTCGTATAAACCTCGTGCCGCTGCCTGGTGAATACCGTCGACGCACAGACTGATAACTCTCATACTAACCCCTTTATAACTCGAGGGTATGATACAGAGAGAAGTAATTCTTTGTCATTAATTATTGCTAAATTCATCCAGTGTTCAGCTTCATTGATTTATTGTTAGGATTACAACAGCGTATTTTCTTATAATAGACGGATATCAGATATTTGGTGCGTTACAAACTCTACTCGCGCATTTCACACGCCATTTCAGTGCCAATCCAACTATTTTGCTTATACTTGTACGTACAGTTCGGCTGTAGATAACGCTAGTTTTACCCCCTCGGAGATACAATGAAACCCTACCAGAAAGACTTTATCGAAATGGCACTTGCCAGCGAAGCACTGAAATTTGGCGAATTTACACTAAAGTCAGGTAGAACAAGCCCCTATTTTTTTAATGCAGGCTGCTTTCAAAATGGCGCCGATATCGCTCGACTCGGACGCGCATACGCACAAGCAATGGTAGATGCAAAACTCGATTTCGATATGCTATTTGGCCCAGCCTACAAGGGCATCCCACTCGCAGCTGCAACGGCTATTGCCTTGGCTGACGAGCATCAACGCAACCTCCCATGGTGTTACAACCGCAAGGAAGCAAAAAATCATGGCGAAGGTGGCAGCCTTGTGGGCGCTCCTCTCGTCGGCAAAGTTGCCGTTATTGACGATGTGATCACAGCAGGAACCGCCGTGCGTGAGGTACTGTCTATAATCGAAGCAGCGGAAGCGAAACCCGCGGCCGTTGTGATAGGGCTTAACCGACAGGAGCGCGGCCAAGGTGAGCGCTCAGCAATTGATGAACTACATGAATCTACTGGCATACCTGTCGTCAGTATTATCGACTTAAGCGACATTATGGCCTATCTTGAAGCTAAAGATGACCTCAACACGCTTAACCGTATTTCCGATTACCGCAACCAATACGGCACTTAGACAATGAAGCACTACCCGATAACGCACCACCGCAGCGCTCGCAGCATACGCTTTGCGCTAATTGGTGGCTGCCTTCTAAGTATTCTCAGCGTAAGCGCCAACGCTCAGCATGTGTATTACCGATACATCAATAAAGACGGCGTAAAGGTACTCGATCACTCTATTCCACCCGAATACGCCCAGTCGGGCTATGAAGTTATCAATGCTTCGGGAAAGGTTGTAAAAGTTGTAGCTCCAGCTCCCTCCGCCGAAGAAATATCTCGCAACGCCAAAGAGCGTGAAATTTTAGAAACCTATGCTCGCCTAAAGCGTCGTTATTCTTCTACCGACGCAATGGAGGCCTATAAACAACGGCAACTAAAAAGCATCAACAACAACATATCAACATTAAAGGGTATTATTCGAGGCCTACAAGAACAAATTAACACCACCACCAGTAAGGCCGCCGATTACGAACGCAGAGGTGTCGATGTACCCAGCCTCATTCTAAGCAAGCTCAATGACTTACATGCCGAGCTAGCAATATCAAATGAGCTGCTGGCCTATCGACAAAAAGAATATCAAGATGTTACCCACAAATTTGATTCCGACATTTTGGCGTACTTACGAGGGGAAGCCCTAGAAGAAATGTCGAGGGAGAAAATCAACTAACACGGGCGCCGGAACAAGAAAAATCTGGGGAAACAGGACACAACAGTACTAACGCCACTAAGCACTAACTTAACTGGGGTTCTCCAGCCAGAATGCCGTGCACCATATGGTGCCAATGTTGCGGCCAATTCTCGGTCGGAATGCGTTTAAATTCGCTACGCACATAAAGCGACATTTTCCCATCAACGAATGCCATTAAAAGCCCTGTTGTATCAAGAATAGACATCCCAAAATGCAAGCCCTCTTTGAGTTCAGCTTCTCGGAAAATCTGACGCAAGTGGGTTTCTAATCTCTCAAATAATTGAACCACTCGCAACCGCAGCCGGTCAGTTTCACCCGCTAGTGCATCGCCCGTTAGAATACGGGTAATGCCTGGGTTACGCTCCGAAAAAGCTAACACCAGGTGCAACATTTTTTCGCAACGCTTTAGCGCATCATCACCCTCGGCATTAATAATCGAGATTCGTGAAAACAGCGTGTCTTCAATAAACTCAATTAAACCTTCGTACATTTTTGACTTGCTTGGAAAGTGACGGTACAACGCGGCTTCCGAGACACCCACTTCTTTTGCCAATGCAGCTGTCGTAATTCTAGCGCCGGGACTCACTTCTAGCATATGCGCTAGTGCTTCTAAAATTTGCTGTTGACGAGGCTTTTTATTATTTGTATTCATGCAAAATATATTTTCTTAAAAGACCTTGGAGTAGCCAAGCAATAATCAGCCCCTTTTTATACGCCGTTCAAAGCGGTCAAAAAAAGCGTTACGTCTTTGTGGCAATTTCATAGGCAATCCTGGCCCCTCGATAAGAAGTGGTATTAACCACTCTTCGGCCAAATGAATCGACTCGCGTGAAAGACTTATCCTAGCTGCTAGTCAATGCCGCTTCAACTGTAGAATGACCTAAAAACGGAAATACTCAGCGACCTTGGTCGCTAATCAAGGTTCCAACACCCGCATCTGTAAAAATTTCCAACAATACGGCATGTGGAACACGCCCATCAACAATATGCGCGCTAGCCACTCCCGATTTTACAGCATCAAGCGCACAGCGAATTTTCGGCAACATACCACCGTGAATGGTGCCATCTTCGATTAGTTCATCAACCTTTTCGGTACTCAAACCGGTCAAAACCTGACCCTGCTTATCTTGTAAACCGGCAACATTGGTCAATAGCATTAGTTTTTCAGCCATCAGCACCTCAGCCACTTTACCCGCTACTAGATCGGCATTTATATTGTAAGAAACACCATCACGACCAACACCAATCGGAGCGATTACGGGAATAAAGTCGCTCTGTACAAGCAAGTCAATTACAGCTCGATTAATCGACTCAACCTCACCAACATGACCTATATCGATAATCTCCGGCGCGTCCATATTCGCTTTTTGCTCTTCCGTCAGGCGTCGGCTAATCACCATTTTTTTTGCCTGAATTAAATGGCCATCTTTTCCTGTCAATCCAATTGCTTGACCACCCGCACCATTAATTAAACTTACAATCTGTTTATTAACAGTTGCACCTAAAACCATTTCGACAACATCCATGGTTTCGCTATCGGTAACACGCATACCATCAACAAATTCAGATTGAATATTAAGTTTTTTTAATAGTTCGCCGATTTGAGGGCCTCCGCCATGTACAATTATGGGGTTCATCCCTACAAGTTTCATTAACACAACATCGCGTGCAAAACTTTGTTGCAAGGACTCGTCCGTCATGGCGTTTCCACCATATTTAACAACAATAGTTTTACCCGTAAATTGTTGTATATAAGGAAGCGCTTCGGTTAATACTTCTGCGACTTGGGTAGGATTATATTGCGAAGGGGTATCAGTTAAATTATTGGAGCCTAACATTAGGTATATTTTTTCCAGTCAACGTTTAAAGTGGAATCCACAGCTCTAAGCTGTTTTACAAACAACGATTTTAATTGATGCAGCGCGTTGTCATCATCTGCTTCGAAACGTAAGGTTAAGTGAGCGGAGGTATTCGATGCACGCACCAAGCCCCAGCCATTCGAGTAATCCACACGAATACCATCCAGCGTTGTTACTTTGCCACTACCAAATTCACCCGATTCAATTAACTGACGAACAATGTCGAATTTTTTCTCTTCTGGCACATCTACACGTATCTCGGGTGTATGAGGAGACTCAGGAAACTCTTTAAACATTTGATCTAAAGATTCTCCCTGCAAACTCATTATTTCAATTAAGCGAGCAGCCGCGTATAACCCGTCATCAAACCCATACCATCGGTCTTTAATAAAAATATGCCCTGAATACTCACCGCCAACCAATGCGCCCGTCTCTCGCATTTTGGCTTTCATTGGCGAGTGCCCTGTTTTCCACATAATAGGTCGTCCACCCACTTCCGTTATGCAGTTATTGAGGTGACGCGTACTTTTTACATCAAAAACAACATCTGCTCCTGGGTTGCGGGAAACAATATCTTTCGCAAAAAGCATCAACAGCCTATCCGGCCAAATAATTTTTCCGCTTGAGGTTACAACGACTATTCGGTCGCCATCACCATCCAAGGCAACGCCCAAATCAGCCTTAACTTCTTTGACTTTTTCTACTAGGGCGATTAGATTTTTTTCAATGGTAGGATCAGGCTCGTGATTGGGAAAACTTCCATCCAAATCGCAATATAATGGCGTCACTTGGCAACCTAGCTCTTCGAATAATTTCGGCGCAACTATACCGGGCACCGCATTAGCCGCGTCAACGACAATAGAGACATCCCCCGCCAACGCCACATCGGAAAAAATTGCATCAATGTAGCCCGGTACAATATCAAATCGCGACTCTTCGCCCTTCCCTTGATAAACGTTATTTGCCAGTATGCGCGAACGAACTGCTTTAATATCTTGCTCTGACCGGCACTTACCACCCATAACAATTTTAAAACCATTTTGACTCGCCGCATTGTGACTAGCCGTGACCATGACACCACTAGAACCCGCATCGAGCGTTTCCGTTGCAAAATACAGTAACGGGGTTGGCACCGTACCAAGGTTCAGAACATGACAACCACTATTAAGAATACCTCGAATAAGGTATTCCGTTAATGTCGGGCTATGAGTGCGAGCATCGCGCGCAACGATTAATGTATCGTCTCCGGCATCTAGCGCTTCACTGCCTAAGGCTTGCCCTAGCAGCATGGCAAAGTTTTCGTCTATGCCGCCCTTACCGTAAGGGCCACGAATATCGTAGGCTCGAAATACAAACTCAGGAATATCAGGTATTCCATCTTCGTTACTGCCCTCAGAATCATCTGGCGTCTCTATTCGACGTTTTGAGGCTTCACGTTCTCGTTCTTGCAAGCCCAGTAATGTTTCATCTTCATCGGCAACTGCAACATCCAGAATATCGGCTTTGCGAGCCCGCCCGTCTTTGGCCTCAACAGTAGGTTCTGCTCCCGTTGCAACAGCCGTTATTGTTTGCCACGTATTTTTAGTATTGCCCCTATCTAGAACAGACTGTAAACGCTCCCCTATCCGACTACCTAGCCATAAGGAAAATACGATAAGCGCCAACGAAAATAACACAAGCCCCGTAAGAATAAACGGTATGTTAACTTCGGCTTGCTCCGACAAACGATAACTTGGTGAGAATTTAACAATCCACGGGCTATTCGCCACTGGCGCTAATTTAGCTTCGCCAACAGCATTTACACTGTATTGCGCTACCGTTTGGGCGCTTCCACTGCCCTTACCGAAATGCTGAGCGAGTACAATATTACCCATACCAATATTGTTTAGCTCTAGCGCCTTGGTAACACCTTCAACCGATAGGCTCACCATCATTGATCCAACCACGGGAATGCCCGGCTCGCTTGGAATAGGGCTAACAAAGGTGAGGAGTCGTTTATCTTGCAGTATGAGTGCTTCTGGTTGGGTAGGCTGACGGTTTTCCGCAAAACGGATTAATTCTAATTCGGCAAAACGAATGGGAGGAAACGTTTTGGCATCATGCTGCGCTTCGCCAATACGAAAAAAGCGGACAGCTTCAATATGTGCCAACTGGCTTTTTAATACCTTTTCGAACTCTAACAACGCCGTAATATTGTTATTTTCTATCGCTGCTGACAATTGCGGCTTACCAGTAAATTGCGCCACCGATCGCTCAATATTTTGCACATAAAATTCAACATTCTGCGCCGTTAGCTCGGCACGCTGTTGCGATAATTCCTGTAGTTGGTTTTGTTCTTTTTCATTTACTTCAATGCGGTGAACTTCATGCGCAAGATACCCACTCAGCACTCCCGCTAAAACAATCGCGACTATACGACAAACCGCAACAAGCGAAAGATTACTATTACGCCCAGATTTGCCCATGCCATCCGTGCTTGCCTGCTTTGTATCCGGGTCTGAAAATTTCTCGAAGTTATCAGCCACCAATAGTTCCTTGTATCATCGTCGCTTCGTTAAATAGGTATTCTTGTGATTAAAGGCTATGCAGTTGTCCCGCAACCCAATCTATCAAATCTCGGCCCAATTGCGCCTTGCTCCGTTTAGTATAGTGCTCGACATGGCCTGTACTGGAAATGACCTTCACACTATTGTGATCGCTATCAAAGCCTATGCCTGCCTGCGAAACATCGTTAGCTACAATAGCATTCAAGCCCTTTCGCTTAAGCTTATCAATAGCGTGATCGTCAAGTCGCTCGGTTTCAGCTGCAAACCCCATCACAAAACGCGAACCGGGACTTGCTGCTGCTGCTGCCACAATATCTGGGTTTTTCACCAAATCTAACCGCAATTCATTGCTCGGCCCTTTTTTCATTTTTTGGGGCGCCATAGCGAGAGGTCGATAGTCCGCGACGGCCGCAGCAGCAATTACTATATCCACAGTAGGCACTTCAGCCATCACTGCTTCGTGCATTTGTTGCGCCGTCTCGACCGATACGACACGAACATGAGACGGTACCTGAAGGTGTGTAGGGCCACTCACTAAAATTACGCTCGCGCCGGCTTCCATCGCCGCATCGGCAAGTGCATAACCCATTTTACCGGAACTACGATTACTGATAAAACGAACGGGATCGATAGGCTCCACCGTTGGGCCTGCTGTAATTAATACCTTCTTTCCCGCAAGACTACCGACCGAAAATAGCGCGGCAACCTGATGCACCAATCGCTCGACATCAAGCATACGACCTGGGCCAATATCCCCACAGGCTTGCTCTCCCTCATCGGGGCCTGCGAACACGACCCCGCCGGCCTTTAATAAATTGATATTGCGCTGAGTCGCCGAGCTAGACCACATCACCTGATTCATAGCCGGTGCCACCAACTTCGGAGCATGCGTAGCCAAATAAAGGGTACTCAACAGATCAGAACCCTCTCCGTGGGCCAGCTTTGCGATAACATTAGCCGTAGCGGGGGCTATCAACACGACATCAGCCCAACGAGCCAGCTCAATGTGGCCCATACCAGCTTCTGCATCCGCATCCAATAACGCTGTATGAACAGGGTTACCCGATAGCGCCTGCAAGGTTAAGGGTGTTACAAACTCTTGTGCTGCACGGGTCATTACCACTCGTACATCAGCCCCTATCGACGTTAATCGTCGCACTAACTCTGCACACTTATACGCCGCAATACCGCCCGACACCCCAAGCAAAATATTTTTGTTCGCCAGAGAATAGATATCGGTAGTGAAGGATTCAGATGTCATGTGATGACTCGAAGACGTGGGAAGCAAGAAGGCGCCTTACTTGGCAAGCCTCAATTAGGCGGCTAAGATACCATTTTCACGGACATGAATGAACTCATCTGGCAAAGGAACTCGCCATGGCAATTACCGACTGGCCCGCTGCAGAGCGGCCAAGAGAAAAACTATTATCCAAAGGTGCTAACGCACTTTCTGACGCCGAGCTACTGGCCATTTTTTTGCGTACCGGCGTCACAGGCAAAACGGCCGTTGATCTCGCACGTGAACTGCTTTCACACTTTGGGGGCCTCAGGCCATTGTTGGACGCCAGCCAAAAGGAGTTTTGTCGAGCATTAGGCTTAGGGACGGCAAAATTTGCTCAATTACAAGCCGTGCTCGAAATGTCGCGTCGACATATTAGCGAGCAACTACAGCGAGATATTCAATTTAGCAGCAGCCGCGCCGTTAAAGACTACTTGCAGTTGCAGCTACGAGAGAAAACCTCAGAAGTATTTGCCGCACTCTTCCTTGATAGCCAGCACCGGCTCATCGCCTTTGAGGAACTCTTTCAGGGCACCATCGACGGAGCCGCCGTCTACCCCCGTGAAGTTGTCAAACGGGCGCTTAGCCACAACGCAGCTGCGGTAATCTTCGCTCACAATCACCCCTCAGGTATCGCCGAGCCGAGCAATGCGGACCATAACATTACTCGCCGGCTAAAAGATGCCCTGAGCCTATTAGATATCAGAACATTAGACCACCTCGTTGTAGGCGACGCAGACGTTGTCTCTTTTGCCGATAATGGCTGGCTGTAAATAACTGACGCCAAACTAACTTATGTATCGTTATAATAAAATATTTGCCACTTGCGGCTATCCGTCAGGACACCTATACAACACTATAATTACAACGCATTAGCGAGATCAGCTATGAAAACTCTATATACCCAGCTATCGGCAACTCTTCGAGTTACTGTCTCTACCCTTTTACTTCTATTCGTCGCCCAACTCACTACTGCAAGCCCCAGCACGCCTGCGGCGGCCGGCGAATGGTGGAACCAACCCTACCCATCACGATTTGACTCAAGCACGCTTAACAACCCAATGAGCTTGATTCGCGTTGAAGGCAATGCATTTGTTAACGAAGCTGGCGAGACGGTTGTTTTTCGTGGCGTAAACATTTCCGACCCCGACAAGCTAGAGCAAAAGGGCAAATGGAGCAAAGCTCACTTTGAAGCGGTAAAAGCCTATGGCGCAAACGTTATACGCGTACCCGTTCATCCTGTTGCTTGGCAAAAACGAGGCAATAACGATTATTTCACCCTTCTCGATCAAGCGGTTCACTGGGCAAACGAGCTCGGCATGTACCTTATTATCGACTGGCATTCTATCGGTAATTTAAAGACTGAGATGTACCAACACCCTATGTACAATACAACGCTGAAGGAAACACGGGAGTTTTGGCGTCAGGTGTCATTTAGATACAAGGGCGTTCCGACTATTGCCGTATATGAACTCTTCAATGAGCCCACGCTATACAGCGGCCAGCTTGGAGAAGCCTCATGGGACGAATGGAGAGAAATTAACGAAAGCCTGATTAAGATCATCTATTCCCATGACACCGACGTTATCCCCTTAGTGGCCGGCTTTAACTGGGCCTACGATTTAAGTGAAGTACGTAAAAAACCAATACGCGCCAAAGGCATTGCCTATGCCGCTCACCCCTACCCCACAAAATCCAAAAAGCCTGCCGCCGAAAAGCCTAAAGACTGGGAAAAAACGTGGGGCTATGTCGCTAACAAATACCCTATGATCGCCACTGAACTTGGCTGGATGCGCGCAGGATTGCCCGGCGCGCATATTCCCGTTATCGATGATGGAAGTTACGGCCCCGTAATCGTCGATTACCTTACACAGAAGAATATTAGCTGGACCGTATGGTGTTTTGACCCTGACTGGCCACCTCAAATGATCTCGGATTGGGACTACACGCCCACCGAACAAGGAGAATTTTTCCGTAAGGTCATGTTAGAACAAAATCAGTAGCCTTTAGCCAAATCGCCCCACAAGCCTTGCCAGTCGCGGGGCGATTTAAGTATTGGCTCGCAAATTCAAGCATACAAATTCAATTCCCAGTTGCTATTGCGGGTTCAGTTTGGTATAAAACGCGCCTCTTTTCGGCCAGCCACCGCTTCCAGCGTGATTTTTAGCCGATCAGGTCGAATATAATCCAATTTATTTTTTGACTACCGGCGTNACATGCCGTGGTCCTACACCTACTAAATTTAAGAGGTAAGACAATGGCTAAGGTTTGTCAGGTTACCGGAAAACGTCCGATAACAGGCCACAACGTATCTCACGCAAAAAACCACACTAAGCGTCGTTTTTTGCCAAACCTGCACTCTCACCGTTTTTGGCTTGAGTCAGAGAAGCGTTTTGTAAAATTGCGTGTTTCCAGCAAGGGTATGCGTATCATCGATAAAAACGGTATTGAGTCTGTATTGGCTGATATCCGTGCCCGCGGCGAAAAAGTTTAATCGCGGAATTTCTGGAGAATTATCATGCGTGAAAAAATCCGTTTGAACTCAAGCGCCGGTACTGGTCACTTTTACACTACCGACAAGAACAAGCGCACCATGCCGGGCAAAATGGAGATCAAAAAGTACGATCCCGTTGTTCGCAAGCATGTTATGTATAAAGAAGGCAAAATTAAGTAAGCTGCCCTCTCTCTGTAAAAAACCCGGCTCTTGCTGGGTTTTTTTGTATATGCTCGTCCATTTTCGATAAAATTCACACCAGCACACTCTCTCTTCACCTCATCGCCACCCTATACTCACTCCACCACAACACAGCCCCCCTAATAGACCAAACGATGCCAGAACTACCGGAAGTTGAAACCACCCGCGCAGGAATACTCGCTCACTTAGCCGGCCAGCACATCAAAACGCTTGTTATCCGTAACCCAAACCTGCGATGGCCTGTGCCGCTAGACATCAGCGCGCTCACGAAAGGCACCCGCATAGAAAACATAGCGCGCAGAGGAAAGTACCTACTTTTCCAGCTATCGAACCAAGGCACGCTTATTTGGCACCTAGGCATGTCCGGCAGCATGCGTATAGACACGAACACTGTACCGCCCGGTAAACACGACCACATCGACCTGGTTACACGAAACGGCACCACACTGCGGTATAACGATCCCCGTCGATTTGGCTCATTACATTACACTGAGGAGCCCGCTGACACACACCCGCTTCTCTCGCATCTTGGCCCAGAGCCACTCACGTTAGACTTCAACAGCGATTATCTATTTAAACGATCACGCAAACGCTCCCTTGTAATCAAAACATTGATCATGGATAGCAAGGTAGTTGTAGGCGTAGGCAATATTTATGCGAACGAAGCGCTATTTAACGCAGGAATTCATCCTTTAAAGCCGGCGGGAAAAATATCCAAGCTCGCCTGTGAAAAACTCACAAAAGAAATCAAGTACGTTCTTACAACGGCGATAAAACAAGGCGGCACCACGCTGCGCGACTTTACCAATAGCGACGGCAAGCCGGGTTATTTTTCTCAACAATTAAAAGTGTATGGAAGAGCAGGAGAGCCCTGCATAGTGTGCGGAAAATCACTTATCGAAAAACGTGTGTCACAGCGGGCAACCGTTTACTGCACTCGTTGCCAGCGCTAATTAGCGCCTAGTTAACAGGCACTGCACTAAGGTTAGTTACCGCTAGCCTATCACTCTGAGGCTTAACCATTCTAGGCACTGGCGTCGTAACATTAATATAAACCGTATCGCTGAACGAAAAGCCTTCTAGGGGCTGACGACTATCAATGCTAACCCAACGCGCGCGATAACCATAAGTACCGTTTTCACGCACAAGCTCAGAAAGTGCCGTAAAACGGGGGCCAGTCAAAATTCGCTGAAAGTCACCGCCATCTTTGTTACGGTAGACCTCCAACTGACGCCCTTCACTCTCGGATTGAAACGCACTCACCTCAGATTCTATTCGTAGCACATAGCTACCATCGTCCGATTTCTCTGGTGCGCTTAATAATATCGGTTCTGCGCGTACTGCTCCTGCCCCCAGAATGCAGCACAGAACGGTCAAAGATACTGACAGTTTCATACTTTCTCTCGATGTTTCACTCGTTAACCTGCCTACATAAAAACGATACAAGCCATCCCCTGCTCATAGCGGCAATTATGTAAACAGAACATAGAACGCCTTAAAGTATCTCACCCCCAACGCAAATGAGTGTTGGTGGTACTATTCCCCCATAAAACGTCCCATCTTTAATCGCGTAATCCGCGCGACCTAATTGTCGCAGGAAACAGCACTCAGTAGTGCTTCACAGATCGCATTTCAACCGAAAATACGCCCTTTCTGTTAATTAAACCGGCACCCAATCCCCTGCTAATTATGCCAACAGCAGAACCGCTGTGTATTCCTTGCACTATTCTACGCTTCAATTAGGCCGCCGCCTTATAAAATTCTGTACCCATTTGTAACAAAATAATTGATTAGTGTCCTACTCGGCCAACGCCTTTTTCTGCAACTCATTTAGTTCCACAATGCCTTTTTTTGCGAGGGCAAACATCGCGCCAAACTGCTCTTCTGAAAAAGGCGCTTTTTCGGCAGTACCTTGAATTTCAATAAGACCACCCGCTTCAGTCATCACTATATTCATATCAGTATCCGCAGACGAATCTTCAGGGTAATCCAAATCGAGAACCGGCTGTCCGTTCACAATGCCTACCGATACAGAAGCCACCATATGCAGTAACGGATCGCAGCTTATCTTTTTCGAGCGCTGCAGATACCGTAACGCATCAACCAAAGCCACACTCGCACCAGTAATTGCTGCCGTGCGCGTGCCGCCATCAGCCTGAATAACATCACAATCCAATACAATGGTGTACTCGCCCAACGCCGACAAATCCACAGCCGCGCGCAAAGACCGACCAATTAATCGCTGAATTTCAACCGTGCGACCGCCCTGCTTGCCTCGAGCCGCTTCACGCCCCATTCTGGAGCCCGTAGAGCGCGGTAACATGCCATATTCCGCCGTTATCCACCCTCGGCCTTCGCCTTTCATAAAACGAGGCACGCCTTCTTCTACTGTTGCCGTACAAATCACTTTAGTATTTCCAAAAGACACTAAAACCGAACCCTCGGCATGGCATGTAAAATTGCGCTGAATAGAAATATCGCGAAGTTGATCAACTGCTCTGCCGCTAGGTCTTGTCATTACTGCTTACCTTTTGTAGGGAATTTTTTAGAGGGCGGCTATTATGCTATTGTCCGCCGGAATTTAATATCGCTGTGTTACTATTAGTGATCAAGATTNTACTCACCAAAATACCTTAAAAATCATCAAGGAAGCATCTATGCCGCGCAGTATGACTGGCTTTGCTCGACAGCAAATCCAATACCCATGGGGCAGCCTGAGCTGTGAAATTCGTAGCGTTAATCATCGCTATCTAGAGCCAACCATCCGCTTGCCCGATGCTTTACGCGCCTCTGAAACTCCGTTACGCGAACAATTACGTAAAAGCCTAAGCCGGGGGAAAATTGAAGTTGGCATCTATTTGAAAACCGAAGAATCAAGCGACAATAATCTTGGTTTAAATAAAAAACTCGCAGAACAAATTGCGAGCCTTGCCGCAGAAGTGAGCCAGCACATTGCCCACCCCGCGCACATTAACCCGCTCGACATTTTACGCTGGCCGGGCGTTCTTCAAGCCGCCGATTTAGATCCTGAAATACTCGCCGCCGCCACGACCGATATTTTTTCGCAGACGCTAAGCTTACTCATAGCCAATCGCGAGCGAGAAGGTGTCGAGTTACAAGGCTTTATATTACAACGTCTCGACACTATTGGTGAACACGTTAAAGTTGTGCATAAGTATTTACCCGAGATGCAAAGTGCCTACAAAGAAAAACTGCGCGCGAAAATTGAAGCCCTGCAAACCGATGTAGACGAAGAGCGTTTCGCCCAAGAAGTGGTCTATGTTTGTCAGAAATCGGATGTTGCAGAAGAGCTAGACCGGCTCAATGCTCACATACAAGAGGTCACGCTCACACTTCAGCAAAAAGGCCCTGTTGGCCGCCGCCTAGATTTTCTAATGCAGGAATTGAATCGAGAGGCCAATACGCTTTCCTCTAAATCAATGTCCAGTGAGACCTCACAAATTGCTGTGGACTTAAAAGTCCTTATTGAGCAGATGCGCGAACAAGTACAGAATATTGAGTAAAACCGTTTAGTTATTGCAGGCTATAATTTTATTTCATTGCCCCTAAGTTTGGAGTTACATCTTTTACATGAGTTACCAAGGCACCCTCTACACTGTTTCTGCCCCATCTGGCGCGGGTAAAACCAGTCTCGTTAAAGCGCTCGCCGATTCTACCGACGGTATTTGCGTATCCGTTTCCCACACCACTCGGCCTATACGCCCAGGGGAAGAAAACGGTGTTAACTACCATTTTGTCAGCCACGAACAGTTCGCCTCAATGGTTGAGCAAAGCTCGTTTCTTGAGCACGCGCAAGTCTTTACCAATTATTACGGTACCTCTACGAAATGGGTGGAGGAAAGTTTGGCCTCAGGCGTTGATGTGATACTCGAAATTGACTGGCAAGGTGCCCAGCAGGTGCGCAAGCATATTCCCGGCACAGTAGGAGTGTTTATTCTACCCCCGTCTCGGCCAGCGCTTCTGGAGCGACTAACCGGCAGAGGGCAAGATGGCGAAGCGGTAATTGCAGCGCGCATGGCCGAAGCCGAAAACGAGATATCGCACTTTGTAGAGGCCGATTACCTCGTTATAAACGACGATTTCGATGTCGCCCTTACCGAGTTTCGATCAATAGTGGTCGCTCAGCGGCAAAAGCTTGAAAAACAGCAACAAAAGCACCAAGACTTACTCCAAGAGCTCTTGTCGTAACTGCGCAATTTGCGTACACTTCCTGCCCTTTTCAGAGCCGCCCAAAAGGCTCTAGCGGGATTTTTTAATTACCTTCGGAAATAGACTAATGGCACGTATCACTGTAGAAGATTGTTTGGATCACGTTGATAACCGTTTTGAACTCGTTATTGTGGGTAGCAAGCGCGCTCGTCAACTTGCCGTGCAGGGCAAAGAGCCTTTGGTTGCACCAGAAAACGACAAGCCAACGGTTATCGCTTTGCGTGAAATCGAAGAAGGTCTAATCGACGCAAGTATTCTCACTCAAGAAGATGACGATGCATCCGATGAACTCATTCTTCCCGAAACCATGCTTGAAGATTCAGGCATGAACCCCGCCGCCGATAGCTAATCGGAGGCCCTAGGAGGAACGCCTTGCTCACCATAGATTCGCTCAGCCATAGGCTTTCCTCCTATCTCGAACCCACGCAGATAAACCGCGTTAAGCGCGCCTACTACTACGCCGAGCAAGCCCATGCGGGACAATATCGGCGCAGCGGCGAGGCTTATATTACCCACCCCTTGGCGGTGGCCAATATTCTTGCCTCCATTCACATGGACCACCAAAGCTTAATGGCGGCCATGTTACACGACGTTATCGAAGATACTGGTATAGGCAAAGCGGCCATCAGCCATCAATTTGGCGAGCAGGTCGCCAACATTGTTGATGGTGTCAGTAAACTCGCCAAAATTGAATACGAAACTCAAGCCGAAAAACAGGCCAAAAACTTTCAAAAAATGGCCATGGCTATGGCGCGGGACCTACGCGTAATCGTCGTTAAACTGTCCGATCGACTACACAATATGCGCACCCTCGGCGCGCTACCCGCGGAAAAAAAACGCCGAATTGCCAAAGAAACATTGGAAATTTACGCCCCCATTGCCCATAGACTAGGCATGAACGACTGGCGAATCGAATTTGAAGATCGCGGCTTTGCAGCCATGCACCCTTTACGGGCAACACGCCTACATGCCTCACTGCAACAAGTAAGAGGTAACCGTAAAACACTCGTTGAAAAAATTCAGGCGGCTATAGAGTTACGCTTACAGCGAGAAAGCATAGACGGCCTTGTCATTGGTCGAGAAAAACACCTCTTTAGCATTTACAATAAAATGCGCAGTAAACATAAATCCTTTAAAGAAATAATGGATGTTTATGCGTTCCGTATTATTGTGGAAGACATCGACACCTGCTACCGCGCTCTCGGCGCCATTCATAATTTATACAAACCCAAACCCGGCGAATTTAAAGATTACATCGCCATCTCCAAAGAAAACGGCTACCAATCACTCCATACGGTTATCATTGGTACACAAGGTGTCCCCATTGAAGTGCAAATTCGCACCAAGGAAATGGACGAACTTGCCAGCCGAGGCGTTGCCGCTCATTGGCTTTACAAGTCGTCGGGGGACGATGACTCGGCCTCAGCTGGCAGCTATGACCGCGCTAATCGCTGGATAAAACGTTTACTCGAAATTCAACAGCACACTAACAGTTCCGTTGAATTTGTTGAAAACGTTAAAATCGATTTGTTTCGCGATGAGGTCTATGTATTTACACCCAAGGGCGAGATCATTGAATTGCCCGCTGGCTCGACACCTGTCGATTTTGCCTATGCCGTACACACACAAGTCGGCAACACCTGTGTAGCATGCCGTATTAATGACCGCCCTGCACCGCTATCTCAACAGCTCGAAAGCGGTCAAAAAATAAAGATTATTTCGTCCGAAAAATCGCAGCCCAACCCCAATTGGTTAAATTTTGTGATTACCGCAAAAGCACGCGCGGCCATTCGACATTATTTAAAAAATCAGCGTCATACCGAATCTGTTGAACTTGGCAAACGCATGTTCATGCGAGCACTCACCAATAACAACCTGCAATTTGACCAACTGAATCACGATCAAATTACCGGATTACTCGAAAAAACCACAAGCGAATCGCTGGACGAAATGTATGAAAGTGTTGGCTTAGGCCGAATTACCGCCCTCACCATTACCAGTATTTTATTGCCCGATTCCGACGAAAATCGCGATGGCACGGGTATTACACCCATATCCATCGAATCACCCGACAGCCTACTCATAAGCTTTGCCCGATGTTGCCGCCCGATACCTGGAGACCCTGTCGTTGCGCACTTAAGTACAGGGAAAGGCGTTGTTGTTCATCGCGAACCTTGTAAAAACGTGAGTGATTTGCGCAGTAAAAAAGAAAGCCTCTCCGACATTAGTTGGTCACCGAATGTTACCGGTGAATTTTTAACGATTATTCGAGTAGAAGTAAAATCCGAGCGCGGAATTATTGCCTCGCTTGCCACACGCATTGCCAATACCGGAACGAGTATTGAAGGTATCCAAGTAGATGAGCGCGATGCAGAAAATAGTGTTATCACTTTAACCGTCGCCGTTACTAGCCGAGTACATTTAGCCAATGTGATGCGCTCTATTCGTAATATGCGTTCCGTTACCAGTGTCGGTCGACCTAAAACCTAAGGAAACCTCATGCCCAACAAAGCGATTATTCATTCAGACAATGCCCCCAAAGCGATTGGCACTTATTCTCAGGCCGTAAAAGTAAGCAATACGGTTTATTTGTCGGGGCAAATTCCGCTGATTCCAGACACAATGGAAATGATTGAAGGTGATTTCGAAGCACAAGCAGAGCAAGTGTTTATCAACCTAAGCGCCGTATGTGAAGCAGCAGGCGGCACACTGCAAAATATTGTGAAGCTCAATCTATTCTTAACGGACCTCAGCCACTTTCCCACCGTGAACGAGGTAATGAGTAGGTACTTTAAGGAGCCTTACCCAGCCCGAGCTGCTATCGGTGTTAAAGAACTACCGAAGGGCGCGTTGGTAGAAGCCGATGGAATAATGGTAATTTAAGGCGTTAACTTTGGAAAACCGTCAATTCCCAAACGAATTGACGGTACTCTCATCTAAAGGCCCTGTAGCCGCCATCCATTATTGCGCGGGCCACTTATCCTGTTTAGCTCGACTCTTTTAAGCTCCAACGTAATACCCAGTAGCCGCCAACCGCCGATAAAAGCGAACCTGCAATTACGCCCAAGCGTTCATCAAATAACAATAAGGTGTCGGCACCAGGGAAGGCCAAAGAACCTACAAATAAGCTCATCGTAAAACCAATACCGCACAACAGCGAAACACCGTAGAGCCCCATGTAATTCATATTTTTCGGTAAACGGCAAAGCCCCAGCTGTATTGCTGCACAACCGAACAGAAAAACACCAATCTGCTTACCCACAAAGAGCCCTGCCGCGATGCCTACCGGCACGGTGTGAAAAATAGTATCGCTACTCATGTTCATAAAGTTAACCCCTGCATTCGCAAAAGCAAATACGGGTAAGACAAAAAATGCGACGGGCGAATGTAATTCATGTTCGAGGAATTTTAAGGGCGAATGAATAGTGGGTCGCGCGGCCGACGCCGATTGACTAGTCGTCGACGCTCGCATTGGAATAAAAAACGCGAGCAGCACCCCCGCCAAGGTTGCGTGTACACTGGACTTCAACAGTGCAACCCACATTATCACCCCAATAATCATGTACACACGTAAGCTGGTGACGCCACGCCAGTTCAAAAAACCCAAAATAACGCAGCATGCACCGGCAAAACCTAGCGCCATAAACGATATGTCTTGGGTATAAAACAACGCAATGATAATAATTGCACCCACATCATCAAAAATTGCGACTGACGTTAAAAATATCTTAATAGCCAGCGGTACTCTCGAGCCTAATAAACTCAGTATGCCCAAGGCGAATGCGATATCGGTTGCCGCAGGTATTGCCCAACCTTGTAGCGCAACAGGATCATTCCAATTGATGTAAGCGTAGATACCCGCTGGTACAACCATGCCACCAAACGCCGCGACAGCGGGCAATATAATATTGTGAAAATCTGAAAGCTCTCCCTCTATGAACTCTCGTTTTAGCTCTAACCCCACCATTAAAAAGAAAACGGCCATCAAGCCATCGTTCACCCATAGCAATAAGGGTTTGGCTATTTCTAGTGTTCCTATAGCCACAACAATGGGCGTATCCAACAGTAGGTCGTAAATTCCGCCTAAGGGAGTATTGGCCATCACAATGGCTAATACTGCCGCCATTATTAATATAACGCCGCCAGCTGCGTCATGCTTAAATACGTCGGTCCACTTCGTTGTTTTCACAAATATTACTCCATGTGAGGCAGTACACTTAATTTACAAGCGTCGTCATTAATACGATCAGCCTGTAAAACAAAATTAAATTTATTAAAGTTCAAGCAACAATCAAAATCCGCTTCGGGGCTCCATGGCTGCGCCGAATCAAAAAATCGTGCCGCGAAAGGGGAGCGTCGTAGTTCTGCTTCAACCGCGTCATCACTCACCGATTCACCACGTAACAAAGCGGCCAAGTAATCGGCATATAGCCAATCCTCATCACTAGGCGTATTCGCATTCAACCCCATTCGTACCAATGTAACCTGCTCCGGTCTCCGACTTACAATATAGTCTGCCGTGGCTCGTGCGTTTACAAAAGCTCCGGTTAACACCTGAGCAGCTTCAACGGCATTGACTAATCCCTGAGTCCCAGCGTGGGTCGTATGTATTATCGTTTTTCCTTCAAGGTTTTCTTTCTCGATAACACTTGGAGAATTTCCAAAATCAAAGCCTGGGAGGCATTTGCCGAATCGCTCTCCCAGCAATACGGTATTGGGTAATTGATGCCGATAATCAAGTGCGCGTTCACTATCACCCACCGCTATAATCTCTTTAGCCCCTGCCTGCACGCAGTAACACGCCGTAGTAAATGCCCTAAACACATCAATAACTACAGCTACACCACGCGCCGATTGGGCTCCTTCAACAAAATCAACGAACTTTAACTCCATTAAAAATACTCTCTCTATTCGCGCAACAACCCCATGGGCGCTACACACCTCTTACGATTTACCCGTTTTGTACAATCTAGTCTAACGGCTGATTTACCCAACACGAGAGGTAGTGTAGGCTTATTAAAAACCTCTAACCAATAGATTTAACCATGACTTTAACAGAATTGCGTTACATCGTTACCCTCGCACAAGAGCAGCATTTCGGCCGCGCCGCCGATCGCTGTCATGTCTCTCAACCCACTTTAAGCATTGCCGTAAAGAAATTAGAAGAAGAACTTAAAGTCTCTATTTTTGAGCGCTCCAAAACGCGTGTTTCTGCCACACCCTTAGGTGAGACTATTATTAAGCAGGCCCAAAAAGTTTTGGAACAGGCCGCTGCGATAAAAGATATCGCCAGCTCCGGCCAGAACCAACTTACAAACCCCTTTCATATTGGGGCTATTTTTACCATTGGCCCATACTTATTTCCTCGACTAATTCCCTCGCTACAAACGTTAGCCCCCGACATGCCGCTGTATGTAGAAGAAAGCTACACAGCAACATTGCGCCGACGTATTCGCCACGGCGACCTGGACGCAATCGTAGTAGCCTTACCATTTACGGAGGCCGACGTTGTGACTCAACCGCTCTACGAAGAACCTTTTGTCGTGCTGATGAGCAAGGGCCACCCGTTATCGAAGGACGCCACTATTGATCCTGCTTCTCTAAGCCAATACAACGTATTGCTATTGGGAGAAGGGCATTGCTTTCGTGACCAAGTATTAGCGGCCTGCCCCAATTTAAAGCCTTCTATCGACGACCCCAGAGGTAATATTCGTACCGCCGCGGAAGGAAGTTCACTCGAGACACTAAAATATATGGTGGCGTCCGGCTTGGGGATTACCATTTTACCTCAGTCTGCCGCAATTATTGGCCATTACTCTGCTGACCAACTCGATATTCGGCCGTTTGCCGACCCCGTACCTACGCGCACTGTCGCACTCGCATGGCGGGCGAGCTTTCCGCGCCTGCAAGCGATTGACGCAATACGCGATTCGATTACCGATTGTAAGGTAGGGGAAAATTTTAACGCGTAAACTGGGCTTCAGCCCTCTCCGTATTTACCGCCAGAAAGAGATCAGCTATGGATGTTCGCCAAGCCTTACAAGAACGAAAATCCGTCCGAGCCTTTTTAGACAAGCCGGTCGACAGCGATATTGTGTCACGAATTCTCAGCGCTGCGGCACACGCACCTTCTGGTACTAATGCACAACCGTGGCAGGTGGCAGTGGTCTCTGGCGAGCACAAACGTACACTGGATAACGCACTAGTCGCGGCGTTCGGGCGCGGAGATGAAGAGAAAATGGATTATTTGTACTACCCGCTCGAATGGGTAGAGCCCTACAAGTCGCGCCGCCGTGCCTGCGGCCTACAAATGTATACCACGCTTAACATTACACGCGAAGATCGCGATCGCCAGCGCGCGCAATGGCAGGCTAACTACACTGCTTTTGATGCGCCCATCTCGCTGTATTTCTTTATCGATCCCGTGATGAAAACTGGCTCGTTTATGGACTACGGCATGTTCTTACAATCCATAATGCTAGCAGCCGTAGAAGAAGGCTTGGCCACTTGCGCTCAAGCGGCGCTCGGGCAGTACCCCGCCATCGTAAAAGAATCACTCGGCTACGACGCCTCTTTAACCTTGGTATGCGGTATGGCGCTCGGTTATGAAGACACTGCAGCCCCCGTCAATCAGTACCGTACTCCGCGTGAACCCATCGATAATTTCGTTCGCGTGTTTACTTAAGCTCGCCACGCGGAGACGCTATATGTGTAAAGACCTCTCGCTTACCGTCTTTACGTAATAGCCATACATCGTAAGCATCAAATCGATCGCCCATTTCCATGCCCGGGCTGCCAACGGGCATACCAGGCACCGCTAACCCAATAGCATTAGCAGGGCGCTCCGCCAGAAACCGCTGTATCACATGCGCAGGAATATGGCCTTCAAACACATAGCCCTCCTTTGTTACGGCGGTATGGCATGATTGCGACTCGCGCGGAATATTCAGCGATTGCTTAACGGTATTAAGATCGTCCGGGTGGACTGTCTGGGTTGTAAAACCGGCATCATTCACGTGGGCAATCCAATCGGCACAACACCCACACGTAGGGCTTTTATACACAGTAAAGTCTGACGACGACATGGCAGGTGTAGCGGCATCACTTAGCGGCGTAGACGGTACCGGCTTCTCTGAGCACGCCAATACAGTAAATGCGATAAGACTGTATAAAAAACGAGACATTAGATTAATCATGGTTCATTCATCATTGAGGCTGGCCACACAGCATAATCAGAATTTCAACGAGAGAACACCGAAATCCAAAGTGGGGTGTTTTTAACGGTTAAGCCTGCAAACGTTGCATCGCCAAAAAATGTAATCTCGCGGCAACGCTTCCACAAAAGTGGCCGCCAAGGCATTCCGTTAACTCGCTAAACGTCCCGCTTGATAATCTGCAATAGCCTGCTGTATTTCTTTAGATGAGTTCATCACAAATGGCCCGTGCTGCACAATGGGTTCTTTTAACGGCTTACCCGACAACATCAATACTCTCGCAACGTTCTTGCCCTTATTCTGGATAACCACATTGCCGTTACCGCTGAAACGCGTCAATGTTTGCGCGCGAGTCACCACCTGTTTTTCGCCCAAGGTTACGCCGCCGTCATACACATACGCCAAAGCGTTGTGACCATTGGTTAAGGCGATATCGGCAACAGCCCCTGGCTGTAAATGAATATCAACAAACAATGCTTCTGTATCTTTTACCGATAAATAACCGGTAACGGCATTAGCATTTATCTCCGTTTTACCCGAAAAAGCCTTTAATTGTAATCCATCCCAGGCATACATCGGAATGGCAGCGCCATCTATATCGTTGTAATTTGCCGGTATCAATTTACGTTTAGCGGGGAGGTTAACCCACAACTGAAAACCGCGCATTTTACCTTCCGTTTGTTTCGGCATTTCCGAATGAATAATGCCTTTTCCTGCAGTCATCCACTGCACATCACCATCATTGATGAGGCCAACATTGCCCATGTGATCACGATGTTCCATTTTCCCTTCTAGCATATAGGTTACCGTTTCAAACCCTCTGTGAGGGTGGGGGGGGAAGCCACCAATATAATCGGCGGCCTCATCCGAACCAAACTCATCCAGCATTAGAAACGGATCAAAACGTTCTGGGCGTTCCCCACCAAACACTCGTTTAAGCTTTACGCCGTCGCCATCAGACGCTGCACGCGCGCGAATCTGCTCGACGATATCGCGTTGTTTCACTGCGGTATTTTTTACTGTTGTCATACAACCTCCTGCTCGCTCACTAACGCATCAACGTGAGCCTTTATTGTCTCTTCGGCTTTTGCGATAGCCGTTTCACGCACGCCACCAGACATGTTTAAACCCTCTGCATAAATAAATTCAACATCATTCAGGCCTAAAAAACCTAACAATGTTTTCATAAAGCGGGTTAAAGAATCTGCCTCGGTACCCTGATACTGCCCACCACGCGTCATAAGAACGAACACTTTCTTTTTGCCCGCTAAACCCACTGGGCCGTTCTCCGTATATTCGAACGTTGTGCCCGCTCGCGTTATATGGTCAAACCACGCCTTTAACACCGAGGGTACGCCAAAGTTGTACATGGGCACACCCAGAATCAATATATCGGCAGCACTGAACTCGGCTATCAACGTATCCGCTAAAACCGCCTTACCCTCACCAATAGCGCCGAGTGTTGAGGCATCCAAATGGGGTATAGGGTCAGAAGCGATATCGCGGTGGGTCACCGTGAGGTCATCAAGCTCCTCGGCTAACAATGTCATTAACCGTTGCCCTAATTGATGGGAAACGCCAGCCTCAGAAAAAATGCTCGAATCAATCGTTAAAACATGTGTGCTCATAGTAACCTCTCTTTTATGCCGCTGACGTTTATGCGCAGGGCCGCCTTAGTAGGGTTACCATCTTATGCTTTCATTTCCGATTAAATGTACGCTATATTTGCACTTATTAATCGAAAATATTGATACATCATGAAAATAACACTTGAGCAGTGGCAAACCTTTAAAACCGTTATCGATGAAGGCTCCTTCGCTAGGGCGGCCGAAGCATTGAACAAAAGCCAATCTAGCGTTAGTTACATTATTGCTCGCCTACAAGAACAGCTACCTATCGCACCGCTCGTGCAACGCGGGCGCAAGGCGGAATTAACAGAAGCGGGGAAGGTACTGTATCGCCACGCGGCCAGCCTATTAACTGAAGCCGAACAACTGGAAAAGACTGCAACGTATCTTGCGAGCGGCTGGGAAACTGAAGTCGCCATAGCTGCAGACGCTCTCACGCCCCTCAAACAACTCCTGTGCGGCTTACAAGATTTTTCATCACAAAGCCCCAGCACGCGTATTCGGCTTTACGAAACCACGCTTTCCGGTACAGACGAAGCGCTCATAACGCGCCAAGCCGACATCGCCATTAGCGGTAATATACCACCGGGATTTCTCAGTACGCCGCTCCAACATATCACCATGGTGCCCGTCGCTGGCAGTCATCATCCGCTGGTGCGCCGGTCACATGTAAGTGAAAAAGATCTCAAAAACCATCGACAAATAGTTGTTCGTGATTCCGGCCTAAAACGAGAACAAGATGCGGGCTGGCTCGGCGCAGACCAGCGCTGGACAGTGTCCTCTTTTGCCACCAGTATTGAAGCCGTTAAATCAGACTTAGGTTTTGCGTTTTTACCGCTTCATATCGTTCAATCTAGCCTAGACAATGGCGAGCTCATTCGCCTGAATATGCGCACCGGCGGTGAACGACATATCCCGCTGTATTTAATTGTGGGTGATCAAAGTAACGCGGGGCCAGCCGTGCAAGCGGTTGCCGAAAAATTAGTGCTGCATTTAACGAACGCACATCCAACGTGAGGAAAACACAATGCACATTAACCTTACACACTGGCTAGGGGTCATTACTTTAAGTGGTTTAATCGCAACGCATTGCTTTGGCAAACCCTTTGGCGAACGCCTATCTGAGGCTGCACTTGAACGGACACAACACGCCATTACTTACGACGGCAGTTACCAAAAAATCGATTACCCCGGTGGTGATGTTGCGCCAAACATTGGCGTTTGTACCGATGTTGTAATTCGCAGCTACCGCCAACTCGGTATCGATTTACAACAAGTATTACACAACGACATTCGCGAAAACTTCGCACAATACCCTTCGAATACCCTCTGGGGGCATACTCGCCCCGATACCAATATCGACCACCGTCGCGTTCCCAACTTAGAAACTTTTTTTGCGCGCAATGGGTCTTCATTACCCTTATCAAACGACCCAAACGATTATTTACCTGGTGATATTGTGAGTTGGCGTCTAAGCGGCAATCTGCCTCATATCGGTATTGTCACGCATAAAAAAGACCGTGTTTCTGGTCGCCCTTTAGTGGTACACAATATTGGCATGGGGCCGCAACTGCAGGACCGTATTTTTAGCTACACACCCACTGGGCACTACCGTTTTAATCCACAAGGAAGTACGCCATGAATAAAACCACTCGCTGGCTATTCAATGAATTAGCGCTCTGGCAAACCCAAGGCATTATCGATAACGCTCAAGCGCAGCGTATCCAATCGCTTTACCGTGAACACGATGAACCGGTATGGGGGAAAATAATATTTGCCGCTATAGGCTCTATTATTTTTGGCTTGGGCATTATTTTACTCTTTGCTTACAATTGGGCAGACATGCACCGGTTTAGTAAAATGGCGGTTGTACTACTGTCACTCATAACCGCACATGCTCTCGGTTATTATTACAGTGGCCAACATAGCAATCACCCTAAAGTTGGTGAAAGCTTACATGTATTAGGCACCATGCTGTTTGGCGCAGGTATTTGGCTAGTCGCCCAAATCTACCATATAGACGAGCATTACCCCAATGCGCTCTTAGTGTGGGCGCTAGGCGCACTCGCGATCGCTTGGACACTACCGTCACTCGTTCACACGCTGCTATCGCTAACCTTAATTGCCCTATGGCATTCCTTCGAAGTATTTAACTTTCAAACGGTAAACCATTGGGCGAACTGGATTGTATTAGTGGGCATTATCCCTCTTGCGTGGTTTCAACGATCACGCAGTGCACTGTTTATGTCACTGTCGCTATTTATTTTCACTTTTTCGTTATCTTACGGCCAAACTGCCGATTCGCACGAAGCGACCGTGCTTACGCTTCTACTTCTGTTAAGCGGAGGCTGTATTCTTACCAGTTTCGTCGTAACAACCAGTAGCTTCCCCGAAAGCCACGGAATTTTTCGCACCATTGGCGTTAGTGTTTTTGTTATAACGCTCTATATTTTCACATTTTCAGCGGTTGATAACGTCTACTTTAGGGGCGATTTACAAGCACTTTCAATACAAACTGCCAGCTATTTTTTACTAGCCTATTGTGTACAGTGTTAGCATTACCACGCTGACTGCTAACGCGTTACCGACACTCTATTAATAACGTTATTTTTACGGCTGAAATTTGCACTCATATTAGGTACACTAACGCTGTCACTACTCTCTGTATTCAAACCGTTTAATCTTTATGAATTTAACTGGATTTTATTACAACGTTTTATTTCTGTCTTACAGTATATTNCTTATCTATCGCGGCACTCATCAACTCGTATGGCAAGCCGCAACGGTGGGCACTATCATGCTATCGGCCTTCACGTTTGCCCGTTTTATCGATCTATTTGACAGTTTATTAATAAGAGCTGCGGCCTTTTTAGTGATTGGTGCACTCTTGTTTTTCGTGGGTATNTATTACTCCCGACAAAAACTAAAACAGCGCGAACAATTTGCCACGGAGGCCCGCCCTCATGTTCAATAAAAACGTATTACGTAAAGGGGTAATCGTCGCCATTATTGCGCAAGTATTTATTTTGGCGTTTATGGCGGGCAAGCGAGAAATGATAGTTGCAACAGGTAAAACGTTATATTTACGCTCGGCACCCATTGACCCTCGCGATCCATTCAGAGGTGATTTTGTGCGATTGCGTTATGGTATTAACAGCATCCATCAATCACAGTACCAAGGTGTTCGCCCATTCGAAGAGTTAAACGCAGGCCAAGTACTTTACACCGCTCTTAAACACGGCGCAGACGACGTTTATTCGTTTGATTATCTAACCGATCAACAACCTAAAAATGCCACTTTTATTAGAGCACGCGTCAATACAACATGGTCTTTTATGCGCTCGCGTAACGGTTTTATTAATTTAAAATACGGTATCGAACAGTATTTTGTTGAGCAGGGTAAAGGCAAAGCAATGGAGGACACGCTTGGCACGCGCGACGCCCTTCAAATACCGGTTGAAATGCGTTTAGCCGTAGGAGGCGATGGAACAGCCGTAATTACTGATCACCGTTGGAGCAAGCTTGGAATACAGCTGGCTTTTATTCAACCGGCACCCGAACGTAGAGACCCAAACGATGCCATTGTTAGCCCCATTATTAGCATTACAATGCAGAACGTTTCGCAACAGCCTCTTACCCTCGCGCACTTGGCGGATGACTGTTCCTTTTCTCTTGTTCACTACAATAATTCTAGCTACAAAGAAAATGCTGATCGTGGTTGCACCATCAACACACAGCTCCCCGACACCACAATACTCCAACCCGACGAATCAAAAACCATTCAAATCGATTTTAGTGAAACACGCTGGCATGTTGACACTGAAGGAGAGCATGTCGAAACCGGTTCACTACTCGGCTGGCATCAATTTCGAATTGTTTATACCGCACCGAGCGTAGACGGAACGTGGCAAGGCACGATGCAGACACCACTCTTTAGTGGCAATGGGCGTGTCGATTAATACGTTTTCGCGCGCAAAATTAAAGCGCCTTTGGCGATTTAGGGACTTCCAATAACATATCATCATCCATCAGAGTGTGCCCATCTTTAAAGGGCACATAAGTGCGTGCATCCGTGCAGTAAGCGTGATTTTGTTGTAATTCTTCACCAACGAATGTTTCCACGGCTTGATGAAATTGTTTGTTTACGAGGTAATGGTAAGAGCACGTTTTAACGGGGGTAAAACCCCGCTGAATTTTATGTTCGCCTTGCGCGCCCGGGTCGAATCGTTGTAGGCCCTGTGCAATAGCATAATCTATTCCTTGGTAATAGCAGGTTTCGAAGTGCAACCCATCAACTTCTTCGCGCGCGCCCCAGTAACGACCATACAACGTTGTGTCATCTCTGAAGTATAGCGCTGCCGCTAACATAGGGTTCTCTAACGACTCGCCATGTGCGCTGCACAGTACTATTGATTCAGGCATAGCCTTTGCAATTCTGCAGAAAAAATCTTCGTTAAGATAACCCGCATGGCCACTACGTTTTAAATACGTGGTTTGATATAGCATCGAAAAAATTCGCCAGTCACTCGCACTCACATCACCGCCTTTACGCATGGCAAACTGAATATTCTGGGCGCACACTTTTTGGCGTTCTCGTTTAATGTTTTTACGTTTTCTCGAACTAAAACTTTCTAAAAACTGATCGAAACAGGTGAAGCCTTGATTAAACCAATGAAACTGCGTGCCCTGACGTTGAGCATAACGCGTCGGGGAAAACAATGATCTGTTGCTTGCCGACGGGAATAAACAATGAAAGCCCGAACCGTTAAGATCACAAAGACGCTGTGCGATGGCCTCTTCTATTACCGCCATACACTCGCTATATTGCAGGGTATTAAGGTCGCTAGAAAACGCCATTCGCGGGCCGGTTGCGGGCGTAAAAGGTATGGCGTTCAATAACTTTGGGTAATACTCTAAACCGGCACGCTGGTAGGCATCCGCCCACCCCCAATCAAACACATACTCTCCGTAGGAATGTGTTTTTTCATAGAGAGGCAATGCCGCAATGAGTGTTTGATTGTTGTGTATAAGTAAGTGGCAAGGCTGCCAGCCGCTTTCAGCGGTCGTACTTCCCGACGTTTCTAAAGCGGCTAAAAAACCGTAGCGAGTAAATGGGTGGGCCTCAGGCCAGAGCGCAGCCCAAGTATGTTCATTAATATCGGTTATTGAGTTTATAAATGTAGCCTGCATTTTTTACCTCGCTAAGGACTCTAAACAGGCTCGACAAAGCACAAACAACTAGGATGTTTAAGAAATTAGTGTTCGCCTACATTTTTGACAAAACGTTTTATCGGAAAATGACACGCAAAAACGCTGCCTTTTTTGAGCTTACTACGAATTCGCAGGTCTGCATCATGTCGCAATAAAATGTGCTTAACAATGGATAAACCTAGGCCTGTTCCGCCGGTTTCTCGAGAACGACCGTGATCCACCCGATAAAAACGCTCCGTTAAGCGCGGCAAATGCCGTGGGTCTATACCGTCACCGTTGTCTTTAACTTTCACAATAACTTCGACAGGCTTAAGCTCTACCACAACGGATATTTTGCGGCCGCTACCCGTATAATTTACCGCGTTGTAAATTAAGTTGGCAAAAGCGCTACGGAGTTCATTTTCTAACCCTAATAGTTCCACACGAGGTTCACACTTAATCTCAAAAATATGTGCTCGTTCCCCGCTCAGTACTTTTGCCTCAGCGACAATTTGTTCGAGTAAAGGCCGCAATGCAACTGGCGACTGGCCAGCCTCTCGATCTTCTGTTTCGAGCCTAGACAAGGTGAGCAAGTCGGTAATCAAACCGGTCATTCGACGCGTTTGACCTTGCATTTGATCGAGCGGTTTATTCCACGCGGGCGACAATTCAGCTGAATCGACCAAGGTCTCGAGGTAACCATTAATGACCGTCAGTGGCGTGCGCAATTCGTGCGATACGTTGGCAACAAAATCTTTTCGCATGCGCTCTAAGTTGGCAATATGCGTGATATCGCGCGCAATAACTAGCCGGTCGCCGTCACCAAACCGATGAATATGAAACTGGAGAGTTTGCCCCTCTTGCCGCATTGACACCAGCTCAAGCGGTTCGTCGTAGCAGTCGCTTTCGTAATAGTCGACGAAACGAGGGTGGCGAATATAGTTAGTTAGCTTGCGGCCCAAATCCTGAGGCGTGAAATCAAATTGGCGCTCAGCGGAACGATTCCACCACTCGATATTATCGCGCTTATCAACAATAACTACGCCATCGGCCAATGCCGAGGTCATANCTTGCACTCGAGCCACGACACCCCGTAGCCGCTGTTTATTCTTTTTCTGCTCGTTTAAGCATTAATTCGATATCTTCGGCAANTTCCCCCCAGATACCGCGTAATTCGTAATCGTGCACGCCTTGCAACCGCGTATCGTTAACCCACGACTCTAAACAGCGCACTTGATAGAACGTCCAACCGACATAAGCCAAAGCACCCAACAACATTGTGGGCCAGATAGCCTTGATAAGAATGCCAATTGCAAAGGCAACAGACAAATACACCAGAAGCCACTTAATCTCAGTGGCTATACCTTTTCGAAACATAAAGAATTAGCTTGTTGGTTATTCGGCTGTAGCCAAAAACTTGTTGGAGAAACGATAACCTGCTCCACGAACGGTTTGGACAAGCCTATCATGGCCATCCGCCTTCAGGGCCTTGCGCAGACGGCGGATATGAACGTCCACTGTGCGCTCTTCTACATACACGTTGCCGCCCCAAACATAGTCGAGCAGTTGATTGCGCGAGTATACCCTTTCTTGATGCGTTAGAAAGAATTCCAGTAAGCGGTATTCGGTAGGGCCCAGTTGAATGGGGCTTCCACTGATGGTAACTCGGTGACTACTTGGGTCTAGACAGAGCCCTTCAACGATAATGGGGTCGCCACTGGACAGCGTATCGGCTCGGCGCAGCACCGCCCGTAAACGCGCCACAAGCTCCCGTGGAGAGAATGGCTTGGTAATGTAATCATCAGCGCCCAATTCCAAGCCCTGAATTTTATTGTCTTCTTCGCCTTTGGCCGTGAGCAAAATGAGCGGAATTTCGCGGGTAACTTCATCGTTTTTCAATCGACGGGCCAACTCTATACCGCTAATCCCGGGCATCATCCAATCGAGTAACACTAAGTCTGGCCGCACATCCACAATAATTTGATGGGCCTCTTGTGCATCGCACGCTTCCAAAACGCCATATTCTGCCATTTCCAGCGCCACTCGCAACATATCTCGAATCGCGCGTTCGTCGTCTACAATCAGTATTTTTTTCTCAACCATGGAGATTTCATCCTGCTAAAAAGCGTGTTGATCGCTGACTTACAGTAAGCTCTTAGCCCTGTCTATGACAATGACATTAAGAATAGGAGCAGTACCGAACCAGACAGGATTAAATAAAGGTTTTATTACGCTTTTATGACATTACGAATAAAGTGCCGAAATGGGTGAAATAAAACTAGAAACGCCCTAATTTAATGCGTTAATACGGCGTAATCGAGTAAAATACCTAAAAACACAATCATGCCAACCCAGTTGTTGTTAAGAAACGCCTGAAAACACGCCTCTCGCTTACGATCCCGAATTAAATACTGCTGATACACCATAAAACCGCCCGCAACGAGAACAGATAAGTTGTAAATCCAGCCAAGCTGAAACTTCTGACCAACCAGCCCGAGTGCAAAAATCACCATGCATTGCAGCACCGCTGTCATCAGCTTATCCTGATCACCAAACAAAATAGCCGTCGATTTCACGCCGATTTTAATGTCGTCATCACGATCAACCATCGCATAAAACGTGTCATACGCTACCGTCCACAAAACCACCGCCGTGTAAAGCACCCACATATCTGGCGATAGTTCGCCCGTTTGCGCGGCAAACGCCATAGGCACGGCCCACGCAAAAGCGGCCCCTAGTACGACTTGAGGTAAGTGGGTATACCGCTTCATGAAGGGATAGCAAAACGCCAACACTATGCCTCCAAACGACAGGTAAACCGTGAGGGCATTCGTCATTAACACCAACAAAAATGCAAGGCCACTTAATGCCGCAAAAAGCGCTATCGCCTCTTTAACGCTCACAGCTCCCGTTACCAGAGGCCGTTGCTGCGTGCGGGCCACATGGCCGTCCACCTTACGATCGGCTAGATCATTGATAACACAACCCGCCGATCGCATGAGCACCACACCCACTACAAAAATGAACAATACGTCTAGCCGCGGAATACCTTCGGCAGATAACCACAAAGCCCAAAGCGTTGGCCACAGCACAAGATAGATACCAATTGGACGGTCAAGCCGCATTAAGCGAGCGACATTTTTAAGTTTAGCGGGAATCTGCGGCACAGTTGTCTTCATGGTGTGTGATCAATTAGGGAAAGGAGTCGCTCAACGTATTGGCGAAGTGTGTTTCGATGATGAATCGGCGAATTCATCTAAAATCAAACTAACCGGTATTTTAACCGTGTTTATAGCAACTGTTCACACTAATTTAAACGCTACCACCGGAGACACCCATGCGTAAACCTGAACTAATTCAAACCGTAGCGCACGTTACCGGCTTAAATACTCGCCAAGCCGATGACGCCGTTGCGGCATTAATCGAACAAATGACAAATGCCCTCGCACGTGGCGAAAGTGTCAATCTCATGGGTTTTGGTGCGTTTTCGGTTAAAACGCGTGCCGAACGTAACGGTAAACACCCTAAAACCGGCGCGCCCATCCATATTAGCCCCAAAAATTACATTAGCTTTAAACCTAGCAGCGCGTTACGCTCACTGTCACAACCGCCTAATATCGACCAATAATAACGGAAGAATCCATGTTAAAAATGCCTCTCCACCTGCAAATTCTAGTCGCCATTGTCGCTGCTATTTTAACCGGTTTACTCGTTAACGAATTAAACCAAAAAGGTATTGCCGCAGGTGAATATATTCAAGATACGATGGTGTTCGTAGGCAAAATGTTTATGAACGGGCTGAAAATGATTATTGTCCCTCTCATTTTATCGTCGATTATTACCGGTATTGCCACCTTGGGCCAAGGCAGCGATCTAGGCCGGCTCGGCGGTAAAACTATTGGGTTTTATATGGCCTCGAGCCTTATGGCTATTCTCACGGGCCTACTCGTCGTCAACTTATTAACGCCCGGTATTATCGACGGGCAACCCGCCAAAGATATTTTAAATTTGAGTAGCCCTGAAGACTTAAATTCAACATTGAGTAAAATTGAAGGCCGAGGCACCGGCGATATTGCCGCTGTTTTCCATCGCATGCTGCCGCCTAACGTTGTCGCTGCCGCTGCGAACGGACAAATGCTTGGGCTCATATGCTTTGGCTTGTTGTTCGGTTTTTACATGACACGCATTGAAAGCCGCTACAAAGAAACGCTGCTTAATTTCTGGCAGGGCGTGTTCGATACTATGATGGGTATTACCCTTTTTATTATGAAATTTACGCCCATTGGTGTATTCGGGCTTGTGGGCAATACTGTTGCCACCACGGGGCTCGCTTCGTTCGGCCCGCTCATGATTTTCTTCCTATGCGTGGTGTTAGCGCTCGCTATTCATGTGTTAATCACCTTGCCGCTAGCCTTAAAATTCATTGCTCGGGTTCACCCAACAGGCCAATACAAAAGCATGGCACCTGCGCTACTCACGGCATTTTCTACCGCCTCATCATCCGGCACCTTGCCCATCACAATGGAATGTATGGAAAAAAAGGTGGGCGTGTCCAATCGAACGACCTCTTTCGTACTCCCCTTAGGCGCTACCATAAATATGGATGGCACAGCGCTATACGAATGTGTGGCGGCTATGTTTATAGCACAAGCCTACGGGTTAGATCTAACCTTCACTACACAGTTTACGATTGTACTTATTGCCCTGCTAACCTCAGTCGGTGTCGCCGGTATTCCCGCCGCTAGTCTAGTTGCCATATCTGTAATTCTGGCGGCCGTTGGTTTACCCGCAGAAGGTATAGGGCTACTTCTTGTCACCGACCGTGTGCTGGATATGCTTCGTACGGCAGTGAACGTTTTCAGCGATAGTTGCTGTGCCACGATTGTTGCGCGTACCGAAGGTGAAAAAACACGCATCGATGGCGGGTGACGCTGTGCAGGGGAAATTAAATTAAACGTTTATTTGATTTCTTGTATACTAGCGAACTCATTTGTTAGATAACGATCACTCCATGCTGCTAATAAGACATCAAACGTTGCACCGGGTAATCGTGCTGATCGCGATCATGCACTTGCTGGGTTGCGTAAGCCCTTTCACGGCCTCGCCCGTGCCCGCAGTTAGCGAGCAATGGCAAACCGCGCCCGTATTCTCTTCACCGGAATCGGTGGTATTCGACCCCCAGCGCGAGCTACTGTATGTCTCCAATATGCGCAACAGCGCAGTTCCCGACTCTTACACGCCAGACGATGTTGTCTCCAAGGTTTCGCTCAACGGCGATGTGATTCAACTCGCGTGGGTGACAGGCCTAATTGAGCCCACGGGCATTACCCTCTTTAACGATAAACTTTACATTGTAGAACGCACCGGGATTGCCATTGCATCGCTAGATTCTGGCGAAATTATTCAGCGTATCCCCATTCACACCACCCGTTTTTTAAACGATATTACCATTAACCAAAACGGCGATATTTACGTTTCCGCCAGTGATGACAATCGTATTATTTTAATCAGGAACGGTAGTGTTTCTGAATGGCTTGAACACGAAACGCTCGCTCACACCAACGGCTTATTTGTTAGCGGTAACATTCTCTATGCTGCCACCATTAAACACTCCGCATTACAAGCCATTAACATCGACACACATAACATTACTACTTTGGCGCTTTTTCCCAATGGCATGTTAGATGGCGTGCAAGTGGTAGGCGACAATTACTGGGTATCACTCTATGAGGGCGAGCTTATAAGCGTATCGCCAAAAGGCGAAAAACAAACCCTTTTGAACCTACGTGGTAGCGGTAACACTATCGCCGATTTTATTTTTATCGAAACGAAGCGTTTACTCATAGTACCCTCTCTTTCGCACAATAAACTTATTAGCTTTCATATAGAAAACTGACGTTTATAGCAGCTCTCTCATTGATCAAAATCATCTAAAAAAACGCACGAATTCATCTAAAAATGCCCGCTTTTTTGTCACGCTGTCGTCTAAAGTAAACTATGCTTTTTTAATCCAGCACTACTATGACACGTTTAAATGTCAGTGATAATTCGCTATTTCAATCAATTTACACACGTCTGCTACCTCTTTGGCGCCTCCACTTTATTGACGCTGCATACGGGTTATTTACACGCAAACGCACTCGCAGCAGAATCACCACGTGTCGTCCGTTATCCCATTGTTAATACCTCTCGTGAATTTTTTCATCGCAATACCTATGCGCTAAGCCTGTTTCGACTCGCTATTGAGAAATCCGCGAGTGACTACACCATCATGCACGTTCCTGCGGACATGAGTATTGGCTTAAGAAACGCAAAACTATTAGGCGATGGCCAGCATGATGTTAATTGGATGCATACCAATACAGCACTTGAAGAATCGCTACTGCCGGTACGCATTCCAATATTCAAAGGATTAATTGGCTGGCGTTTAGCGTTCATAAGAGAAGAAGATCAAGGGTTATTTGATCACGTAAAATCGCCTTCTGATTTAGGTGAATATTTCGCAGGTCAAGGTTTTGATTGGCCAGACATTAAAATTCTGGAAGCCAACTCGTTACGTGTGCGGCCGGGATTTGATAGCCCCGCAATTATTAGCCTCATGCGTAACAAGCGTATCGACTATTTCCCGCGTTCAATCAACGAAATTTGGGATGAACGATCACGCTATGCAACAGGTGGAATTAGCATCGAAAAAACCGTAGCTCTTCGTTACGCTTCTGCCGTTTATTTTTTTGTAACACCATCAAAACCTGAACTCGCCAAAGTGCTTGAACAAGGGCTAGAAATCGCTATTGCAGACGGCTCCTTCGACGCTCTTTTCTTCGAGTTTTTTCACGCTATTATTGAAAAGTCTGCGCTAGCGGAGCGCAAAATTTTCCGGCTTTCCAACCCTTTACTGCCTCCTTCCACCCCCATCAATCGCAAAGAATTATGGTACTCAATCGACGAAAAAACTGCACAATAACCTGTGTAGGCACGTAAATTCAGCCACAAATTGCTTAACTCTAAAAATGCAAAAACACGTTTATACGCTTGTACGGCCACCCTTATAGGGCGCATCATAGCCACCAACAAAAAGTCTATGTGCAGTTTTTACTGTACGACCACGCTGCCTACACGAGCCTCTATCATGCCTAATAACCCGCTAATTTCACGCCCCAGCGTTATCGGAAATTTAACTAAAACCTTTATTGCAGGGCTCCTTGCGGCACTACCTTTAGCCGTAACAGCAGCTGTTATTGTGTGGCTAGCCGAATTGGTGCACCGATATCTTGGGCCAGATAGTTACATCGGAGTCATGCTTGGCCGTATAGGCCTTAACTTTGTTCCCACCGAAATATCTGCATACGCCATTGGTGTGGGCTGTGTCTTACTCGTGGTGTATTTACTCGGTGTGGCGGTTGAAGCGGGCTTAAAAAATCATTGGAGGGTATTCACGTCTAGCTTACTTAATCGCGTTCCACTTGTACGCTCCGTCTATCAAACCGTATCGCGTTTAATAACGCTGTTTGATAAGCCCGAGAAAGAAGAATACAAAGGAATGTCGGCTGTGATGTGCTACTTTGGGGGAGACCGCGCAGGCACTGCGGTACTGGCATTATTAACAAACCCTAAGCCAGTCGAGATAAAGCAGCAGCAGTATTACACCATTGTTATTCCAACCGCCCCTGTGCCTTTTGGCGGCGCCATTTTATATATGCCCATCGACTGGGTTGACAACGTAGACTTTGGTTTTGATGGGCTCGTTAATATTTATATGTCCATGGGTGTAACTTCTAGTGATTACTTTACTAAAACAGATATACCGCAAAAAAAACCCTAGAAACAAATCGCCTGTACCTTTCAGTTATGCGCTTACGTTTTAAACGTTACCAGCCGCCCCATACAAATGAGCTTTCGGCAAAATAATATAAGCACTAACACCCAACGCCCAAAAACACCCGCTCATGACTATATAGTACATTTCAAAGCTCGTGAAATTTAATACGAAAAAACCGATTGGTGTGGCCATTAGCCAGGCACTTGCCATACAGAGGCGCATACTGTTTTTAAATTTTTTCTGATTATTATTCGCCAAATACTGCGCTGAATAGTCGCCGGCTAGCGCCAATATTTGTGCAACGGCTGCAAAAGATAAACTTAAGAGTACGATGGCCACTAACAAAACAAGTGAATAAATTCGAACATAAGCAAAACTTATGCAAGCACAGCCACCTATCACTAAACCGGCCGCAATGAGTGTTCGCCCATCAAACGTTTCATGGCGCCATAGAGCGAAAGTTTGTACGTATACAATAGAGGTTAACGCTAACGCAACAAAAAATAAACCTACAAGCAATGGCCGAACATGCAACTCTTCTGAAAGAAAAATACTGAGTGTTGGCACCACCAATCCATACATGAGCGCCGCTAAAATTGCGACACTATAAAGGGTGAGGGACGGTACAGAAAATAACGATAACTTTTGCACTCAAGGCTCATCCGCGTTTGTTCAATCAATAAACCATTGTACGCGGGTGGCTGTGAGTGCAAGCTCAAGACCTAATGTATAAGGTTATGTATTGGCCCTTAACCACGCATTTTTTCCGCAATGGCGTCTAGATCTTCGCCGGACTCTAAAATATTGTCGATGGTGACCTTGGCGGTTTCTCTGTCGAGTTGCAGCTCTTCAAATAAACGTTCGGGTATTGGGCGCGCGAGGGTTTTTCCAAACCCTGCTCCGGCCAGTAAGTTTTGGGCGATATGCACGAGTTTGGCATACACAGCATATTCATCGACGTATTCAGCATTGTGCTGCTGGCGTAATGCAACCACAACTTCTTGCGGCATATTCCAATTATCCATGAGCCAAGAAGCCACTTGATTGCCCGTAACACCGAGTAAATGTTGTTCGACCGATGCCATAGGTACATGGGGGTTGGCTTTACACACCCGCTCAATGTTACTCCAATAAGGTGGGAATATTTCAGCCATGACTAAATAACCAAAATTATTCAGCAGGCCCGAAAGGTACGCCATTCCAAAACTTGGACGGCTCTCTCGGCCTATACTGGTAACCAAGCCTTCAACCGCCGCCGCCGTATAGACCGCGCCGCGCCAATACTCATCAATATGAGCGGGCGTTAAGCTTCGCATCGACATTGTTCGCCCTAAAGCTAAACCCAGTGCGAGATTTAAAACCATATCAAAACCTAACACCCGCACGATGGCATCATGGACTGATTTAATTTTTCCTGGAGCAGAATAGTAGGGTGAAGCCGCCCAACTCACCACCTGCGCAGCAAGGCTGGGATCAATTTCAACAATGTTGGCTAGATCATTAATGTCAGCGTTGGGATCGGCGCGTAATTTAATAATGCGTTGAGCCGTTTCGGGAAGCGGTGGCAATTCCAAGGTTTCGTCTAACCGTTGTCGAATACGTTTCTGCGTGAAACGTTTGACCGAATCCAATATTTTTTCTTCATCGCCACGCGCATCGGTTACGAATTGTGGAATAGGCGTCGCGCAATCCACTACATCCGAAGAGGTGATAATACTCGCAAAATCTTGTTGCGCAATTTCTAACATCGAGCCGTCTGTACCGGCATACAACCATAATTTTTTCTGCTTCAGTAACGCTGCGTCTACAATGGTGGGCATACCTTGCCAACGCGGTAGCGCCGGAACACAGCTCAGCTCACCTTCTTTCATTAACGGCTTTAGCTCTTCGATATTCACACCTTCAAAATGACGGCCAGTTTGTTGCTGAAGCGCATCTAGATCGACCATGGAACCACCAGGCAGTAAAACTTGTACACGTCCCTGCGCATCTTGAAGCAGTATTGACTGAACAAGACAGGCTTGCTGTTGCTGCTGCACTAGCGCAAGGCTTGTTATGCGATCATCCATTTGAGCAATGTTGTAAGTCACTTTTTGGGTATCGAGTAACTCTTGAATACTGGCGGGTAATGGCACTTAAAATCTCCTACTATATAGGTCGCATATACGAACGGTCATCCATTCAATATAGTCGGGGATAGGCTATTTTCTAGTCGGTGAGGAGATCTTTTACCGCGTCGTTAGATCTAAGAAGCGCGAACATAGAAGCACGCGCCAGCAATACGGCCCATGGCTATAACAGCGCTGCTCGCAATAGTGGCCGGCGTGTAACGTTTAGACCTGCGCATAGATTTTACGCTGGCCTACCCAACGCTGTACGAGCTTATCCGCGATACTGGGTTGGTTTTCGAGTAGATGTTCGCCAAGCGCATTTACACGCTCGAGAAGGTGTTCGTCGCGAACCAGATCGGCCACGCGGTATTGTGCCTCCCCAGTTTGGCGGGTACCCAAAAGTTCCCCTGGGCCGCGCAATTGTAAATCTCGCTCGGCAACAACAAAGCCATCGTTCGTATCACGCAATACTTGTAACCGCGAACGCGCTTGCTCAGATAACTTTGCGCCGTATAACAACACGCAATGGCTCGCAACGCGACCACGCCCTACGCGTCCCCTTAGCTGGTGAAGCTGGGCCAGCCCAAGCCGCTCGGGATTTTCGATAATCATCAAGCTCGCGTTCGGTACGTCTACGCCCACTTCAATAACCGTGGTGGCCACCAATAGCTGTAGGTCGCCACACTTAAACGATGCCATTACGGCTTCTTTTTCACGGGACTTTAACCGACCGTGTACCAAGCCAATAGAGAGCCCCGAAAGCGCTTCTCTTAGCAAACACACGGTCTCTTCTGCATTGGCTGCGGCAAGTGTTTCGGAATCTTCAACGAGGGTACACACCCAGTAAGCTTGTTTGCCATCGATACACGCCAGCCGAATACGCTCGATCACCTGTTCACGGCGAGATTGACTAATAAGAACAGTGTTAATGGGTGTACGCCCAGGTGGCAGCTCGTCGATAACGCTATAGTCCAGCTCGGCATAGGCGGTCATCGCTAATGTGCGCGGTATGGGTGTCGCGGTCATCACAAGTTGATGCGCTATGGCGCCTGCGGGGGATTTTTGTCGAAGACTTAAACGTTGGTCCACCCCAAACCGGTGCTGTTCATCAATGACCGCTAGGCCCAATTGACTGAACGTAACGTCCTCTTGGAAAAGTGCGTGGGTACCCACCACAATGTGCGCTTCACCGCTCGCGATACGGACTAACGCATCTCGACGTTTGGCTGCCGTTAATTTACCCACCAACCATTCCACGTTAAAACCCAGAACACGCATCCACTCACTAAAGTTATAAAAATGTTGCTCCGCTAAAATTTCAGTTGGCGCAACCACGGCTACCTGTCGGCCACTGGACACTCCCGCCAAAGCCGCCATTGCCGCAACTAAGGTTTTGCCCGACCCAACATCGCCCTGCACCATGCGAAGCATTGGCTTGCCGGCAATAAGGTCTCGCGCTATATCAGCGATTACCCGCTCTTGTGCGCCCGTTAAGGAAAACGGTAACTGCGCTAAAAACCGTTCTCGCAGGTCAGACGCAAGCACAAGCACGGGTGCTGATTCGATGGCCGCCAGCGCATGTATTTTTCGACGCGCTAAGAAATTCGCTAATAGCTCTTCGAACGCCAAACGCTGTTGATTCGGATGCAAGCCTTCCATCAAGGTCGCTACCGGCGCATCGTGCGGTGGGTGGTGCATATAGGTGAGCGCGTGCGTTAAGGATTCGCATTGAAAGTTGTGATTAACCTCGACCGGTAACATCTCGTCCGGCGGGTACTGATGAATCATTGCCACCGCTTGCTCCACAATCCCGCGCATTCGCGTCTGTGAAATACCCTCGGTGAGGCCATAAATAGGGGTTAAATTTTCGTCGACAGGGGTTGGCTGTCGCTCATCCACAAAGTCATATTCGGGGTGATAAAACTCCATGCCAGAGGTGCCCAAACGCGGCTCGCCATAACACCGAAGTAACGCTCCCTGCTGAAACTTATCTTTTTGGTAGCCACTAAAATGATAAAACCGCAAACAAACGGTTCCAGTATCGTCTTCTACAATCACCACTAAGCTGCGCTTGCGACCCATTGCGACTTGTACACGCAATACGCGCGCCTGAATCATCACCGTGGTATTCAGCTGTAATTGCGCGATAGCGGTAATGTGTGTGCGATCGAGATAACGAATAGGGAGATGAAAAAGAATATCTTGTAGGGTTTTTAACCCAATTTTTTCCAGCGTCACGGCGAGTCTTTCACCCACACCTTTTATTACCGTCACGGGCAAATTTTCCAACGGAATTTTTTGATTTTTCGGAACGGTTTTAGGCGTAATCTCAGACGTGGTCACGACAGTTTAGCGGTGCCTTTTATGATTAATGCGCGGCGAATATATTCGGCTAGCGTTTATTCCGTTTTACGGCGTAGCCGAATACCCTACGGTTATTGAACCAAGCTCTGCACGTGATTTCAAACAGTATTTTTTTTCGCCGACAATAGGTGCGCGTTACCCCTTTTTCAACTCGACTCTCTCACCACCCGCGGCATGGGATTTTAACGCCGCCTCCACTACGCGGATATCTGCCAATCCTTCTTCTCCTGGCGCCAATACGCGCGAGTTATGGAAAATGGCTATAGCATCGTCATCCATTTGCTTTGCTTGCTGATTCACTACGGTCTTATTTAGGAATGTTCCGTCACTCGTTTTTCCCTTTACACCTGTATACGACTGCATAGGTGAAAGCTCGTACCAACCTTCGGCGCACGTTGCCCGTAAGATATTCATATTTTTACCGACACTGGTGGCACATTTTGCGATAGCGCCGCTCGGAAATTCCAATGTAAGCTCTGCGGATTCGTCCACCTCTTTAAATATCTCTTTTCGCTCTACAGATAAGCGTGCGCTCACGGCGATGGGGTCTTCACCTAGCGCATAACGCGCGGCATTAATGGGGTACACACCCATATCATAGAGAGCTCCACCACCCATTGAACGTTTTAATCGCCAGTGATCTGCCGCAGGTGCTTCCCCCTCATAACCCGCTTGCGCAACGATGGATTCGATCGCCCCAAAGGGTTTGGTGCGCGCATATTCCATCACGGTTTGAGTGTTCGGTTCGTGGTGTAAACGATATCCCACGGTTAGCTGCACCTGATTCTTTGTACACGCGGCAATAATAGTCTCGCATTCACTTGCGGTCATAGCCATGGGTTTTTCACACCACACGTGCTTACCCGCATTCGCCGCTATCACAGAATATTTCATATGTAACGCAGTAGGGACCACAATGTAAATAACATCAATTTCGTGGTTGTCGGCAATTTCGTGCATATTTTCATAAGAATAAACATTTCGGTCGGCGATACCGTATTGCTTTTGCCATACCGGCACTTTTTCCGGGCTACCGGTAACAATACCTTTTAGTTCGCAATATTTAGTTAACTGCAATGCTGGAGCCAATAGGTCTTGACTGTAATAACCCAGCCCTACGAGCGCTACGCCAATTTTACGTTTTACCGGCAACGAAAATACGCGGCTACTATAAGCACTCGAAGCCGCTGCAATAGCGCCTGCTACTTGGATTAAGTGCCGCCTAGAAAATTTTGAATGCATCATCAAGCCCTCCTATTATTATGTTTTAGAACTTTCGTAAACCACCACCGTAGGCCCACAAAGAGAAAGCGCCAACCGTGGAAAAACTCGGGCCATTTGCGTTCAAAAGCATGGCCTACGAACTGCAGTATCCAGCCCACAACAAATAGACTAAACGCGAGCCTGATCAGCGCTGGCCACAGCATACCAAAAGGAAAGAGAGCAATAGATAAAATTATGAGGGGTATACCAACGCAATGACATCGCTGGTTGATGACATTTTGGTGGCACTGGGAATATTCCGTCAGCCACTGTGCCCACGTTTTATCGCTAAAAAGCGCCATAACACTTACCCGTTTAGTAAAGGCGCTTACGACTCTCCCGCACCGGCAATGCCCGACTGCTTTACCCATACCAACAATCGATTATTGGCTGGCATAGTATTGTCTTCAAAAATAGAAAGGCCTACCTTTTCGGCCAGTGCATTCATTTTCTCAAAATCTCGAATACCTTGCGCCGGGTGCTGCTGCCTAAGCCACGCATCAAAATTTGCATTACTTTCGCTGGTAAACTTTCCCTCGTAATTAAACGGGCCATACAAGGCAAATACACCCCCTGTTGGCAGTTTTTCGCCTACTCGCTCTATCATTCGCACGGTAATATCCCAAGGCATTATATGCGCGGTGTTCGCGCTGAAAACCGCATCAACACCCTCTACCGGCCAATTATCGTCTAGCACATCAAACGGTTTCGGCGGGTTTAATCGATTGTGCTCCACGTCGCTACACCACATTTCTATGCCGGGTAGGTTTTCTGCTCTATCTGTTGGCTGCCATTCAAGATGCGTTAATTGGGTTGAAAAATGCACGGCATGCTGTCCAGTGCCGCTACCAATTTCGAGCACTTTTGACGAAATATCAAATACGCGCTCTAGTACTTCTACAATAGGGGTTTTGTTGTTTTCACTGGCTTGAGAAAAAGGCTTGGTCATTGGAAAGCTTCGTCGTTATGCCGTTCAGGCAATGATTGTTTGGTTACGGCCGTTATTTTTTGCGCGGTAAAGCGCCTCATCGGCTCTATTCAGTACATCACTGTATTCTTCATCCTGTAAAAGTTCTGCGCAGCCAATGCTGATACTCAACTTTAACTTGTCTGATGAAAATACATTAGTTAACACTGCCATACGAATCCGTTCAGCTAATCGCTCACTTTCCTTAATATCTGAATTAGGTAATACAATTAAAAACTCTTCTCCTCCATGACGGCTCACTTGATCACTCGCCCTAACGTTGAATGTCAATATGGAGGACACTTCTACTAATACCTTATCGCCTACGGCATGGCCAAATTCATCATTCACTTTTTTAAAATGATCAATATCCAATAGCATAAAGCTCATATGCTGATGATAGCGACTATTGTAGGTTATCATTGAATCCACAATGCGTGTCATAGCACGTCGATTCATCAATTTTGTCAGCGGATCAGTGTCTGCTAATCGCTCAATTTTACGCATAAGCTGATTTTGATGAAACACCATATAAATAAGTGCCAAAGCAAAGACTATTACCACCAAGCGTGCAGCGGACGCTCGCAACGACAATTCTAATAGAACTTTCTGAGGTACTTTATGCAACAACATGACTTGTTGCTCCATAATTATTTGTAAATACATTAAATTACCGGGACGCTGCTCGATTGCGCTCGACTCCATGAGTGCATCTTTCAAGATTACCTGGTGCTTTTCGTCAATAAGCGCCGAATAACCGGCAATGTTCGATCCTCTTATTTCCTTTGCCAAACTATCAAGGCCGATATCAAGCGATACAACGCCTCGAAAAGTGTGTGCGTGCATGACGGGCAAAGAAAGGCTTATCATCATGCCTTTTCCGCCAGCATCTTCATAGACATCTGTAACCACTAACTCTAGCGTTGGGTTATTGTGTGGTATCGCCTGCTGCCAAAATGCTTTGGCCAAATGTTTTTCCTCAAAATGAAATTGATCCAACCCAACAGATGGCGCTAGGAAAAAGAATTTTTTGGCCGACGTATAATACGCCCACTTTAAATCTGGCTGTGCATCGATCACGCTTTCCAACATTGAATTTAACGATAATGCGGCATTTAATTCCGCGTAATGATGAATATCCGTATCTTCTAACCGACCAGCACCCGAAAGCGAGCCCACAAGCCTTAACTTAGGCTCTCCATAATAGCGATTATCGCGACCATAAATGCCCTTAGATGGAATATCGCGCAGCTCCGTAATTTCGGGGAAATGTAATAAACCCGCTTCCGCCAGCTCTAAATTAGATTCCATCGTATTCCGTAAACTAAACAGTAGATGTTTACTTAATACAAAATATTCCCGCAATGCACGTGCACGCGATTCAACATCACGCTCGATAGCCGTTTCTTGTCTAATCATTTCGCGACTTATAATACTGTAGGCTCCCAGCACAAGCGTCGTTACTAGTATTATCAGCACCAGTAACGTCCGCATAAATGTGTTGTTCAATACTGTCATGGCCTAAAGCCTATCTCTTCTTTTTATTAACCATGGTTAATACCGTCTAGTCCCGCAAGCCTCTGCTTCAGACGCTGCCCATCGATAGCGCTTCGCTTTCTACGCAATGGCTTTTGACAAAATTTCGAATTTCTCAGGATCATTATCAACAAAGCGAATCACTATTTTCAGTTTGCTGGTATTGGGGTTGTTTTCAACCGCTTGAATACTATGAACATAGCCATTCAAGCGCGCCAATGCTTCGCCGCTTTTGCTTTCAAGATCGACTACAGCTTGATCGAATACGGTGGGTAATGTTTCAGGACGAACAATAAATCCTTGTAGGGCTTGCAATGAAAGGTCTCGTACGACGCATTGACAGGTGAGTGCGGGAAAGCGCAACTGGGCCTTTCCTTCAAACCGGCCACCGGCCACTTCGGTAGCCGCTTTCGCGGGCTTACCCTCTCGCTTTGTCTGTGGTGTCGCGCGCCCTTTTTCCACCGTCCGTGCTTCTGTCTTACCGCCCGTAAGTACATCAATGGAACCAAAGCCCGTGTCTCGCTGCGCCGAACGAGCGCTGTCTTTATAGCCAATTTTGCGCAGTTGTTTATTCACCTTTCGGCGCAACTCGTCTGCAGTAAACGGCTTGCTCAAGTAGTCGCTCACGCCTGTTTCAATAGCTTTAACAATATGATCTCGGTCACCCCGACTACTGATCATAATAAAAGGCACTTTAGGCGTGTTCGATTCTGTTCTCACCCAATGCAGTAATTCTGCTCCTGACATCTCGGGCATTTCCCAGTCGGAGAGTACGAGGTCAATCTTGTTGAGTTTCATCACCGACACCGCTCGCCTCCCGTCAACCGCGTCGTGTATTTCAATATTGGCCAAAAACTGGCGCAAGGTACGCTTAACGGTGTCACGAACAAAACTCGCATCATCCACGACTAAAACTTTAAGTGCCATTATGCTCCCTAATCGGTCGATCAGTCGGCGAGATGAATGATGGGGAGCAGGCCATAGGCCCGTTGGGCCTACTCCATATTGCGAGTAAACACTAACTCACTACCATCAGACATTGCGCTATTAAAGCGATAACCATCCCAATCAAAGCCTTTTAACCGTTCAGGATCAGTAATGCCATTGCTTATAATATAGGCGCTCATTCGGCCTCTCGCCTTTTTCGCAAAGAAGCTAATAATTTTGTACTGGCCGTTTTTCCAATCTTTAAAAACGGGTGTAATAACTTCGGCGTTTAAAGCCTCTTTTTTAACCGATTTAAAGTATTCGTTAGAGGCTAGATTGACTATCGTTTCACTGCCTAGCTGCTTCAATTGTTTGTTCAAGGCATCGGTTATTTTATTGCCCCAAAAGCTATACAAATCTTTGCCCCGAGCCGTCGGAAAGCGGGTACCCATTTCTAACCGATACGCTTGCATAAGGTCTAAGGGTTTTAATAGCCCATATAAGCCCGAAAGAATGCGTAAATGCTGTTGGGCAAACGCAAAGTCATCATCAGAGAACGCGTACGCATCGAGCCCTACATACACATCCCCTTTAAACGCAAGTACTGCAGGCCGGGCATTATTGGGTTTGAAGGGGAGGTTCCACTGCTGAAAGCGATCGTAATTAAGTACTCCGAGCTTGTCGCTAATATGCATAAGTTCAGAAACATGTTGAGGCGACAGTTTTTTGAGGTCGACCATCAGTTCATTGGCGTCATCCAACAGCGCAGCTTTAGTGTGCTTACGTGTAGGTAAGGCCGTTTCATAATCTAAGTTTTTAGCAGGTGAAATAACAATTAGCATAACGATTGAGTTCTAGTGAGAAGAAGGATTGCACAACAAACAGCAGGCTGAGCGTCTTGTTTACGGAATTTACAAGCAGGGCTAAACAACTTACATCAGCCCCCGCTGTTATTCTGGTTTTAAGAGTTCTTGCCACCAATTGAGTGGTACTAACTCGTCATTTTCGACGTGGTAGACGTTGCCATACATCCATCCGCTTTCGCTTTTTTCGCCGACATATTGGTCTAACAAGGCCTCTATCGCCTGAAATCCGCAGCTGACATGTATGCTCAGTACAACCATTCGCTCATTTCTAAAATCCGTAACACCACCCAGTTTTTCGAAAGGTGGTATTAAGCGATCGGCGATTAACGCAATATCATTTTTACTGATCACACGGATACAGAGGTTGCCCGCGCGCTTGATGAGCGTGTGCGTGCCTCTCTCTTTTTCAACCGCGATAACGTCGCCACGGGCAATACCTCGTACAAAGGCTGGCGATTTTTCCAGCTGAAACTGATTAGGTTCAATTTCGATAGCCGCGAGGGTTTCGATAACGGGTTTGCCATCTGGCTTCGCACCAGCAAATAAAGCTATATCTTGAACGGGTAGGTCATTACTCATGGAAAAATCACTGTGATAGGAGAAGCGTTATTTTTTAAGGGGCGTTATTATAATGCCCACTCGCCCCGAAAAGGAAAAAAGGACGCTTTTATGTTACATCCATTACGCCATGCCTCTTTGTTAGCCCGCTTAAGCCTGTTTATCGCCTGCACTATGGCCGTATTGAGTGGCTGTACGGTCAACCAAGTAACGGGGCAACGTCAGTTTACAATGCCTTTTGCGGAACAGGTAAAGATCGGCAACGCACAATACGGTCCCTCACAACAACAGCAAGGTGGCCGTTATGTTATTGACCCTGATCTCAACGTGTATGTCAGCGAAGTAGGGAAGGCCGTCGCCGCGCCAAGCCCTGTAAAGCTCCCTTTTGAGTTTGTCGTACTCAACAACGATGAGCCCAACGCTTGGGCCCTGCCTGGCGGCAAAATTGCCATTAATCGTGGTTTACTCGTATTGCTTGAAGACGAAGCCCAGCTGGCAGCAGTGCTGGGCCATGAAGTCGTGCATGCGGCAGCCGAACATTCCGCAAGCCAAATGCGTACCGCGCAGATAGTGGGCATAGGCATCTTGGTTGCAGGGGTTGCGGCCACTCAGATGGAGGGAGAAAATGCCGCGCTACTGGGCCTAGGTGCTGCCGTTGGCGGTAAGATGTTTCAGGCCCGCTACGGCCGCAACCAAGAACTCCAAGCCGACGATTACGGTATTAATTATATGGTGGCAGCCGGCTATAACCCTCAAGCGGCGGTGGAGTTACAACAAAAATTTGTTGAGCTTTCAGCGGGAAGGCAAAGCGATTTGCTCAGCAATTTATTTGCCAGCCATCCTCCCTCGCAAGAGCGCGTGAATAAAAATAGAGCAAAGGCGGCAAGTCTTCCTAGCGGCAAGCGCAATGCGTTGGCCTTTCAGCGTGCCATTGCACAACTCAAAAAGGATCAACCCGCTTACGACACACACCAAAAAGCACTCGCTGCCGTCGCAGAAAAACAATACGATCAAGCGTTGTCGCTCACCAATAGCGCGCTAAAAAAACAACCCAACGAAGCTCTGTTTTACATCACAAAAGGCAAGGTACTGACGGCACAAAATAACGTGGCAGGTGCCCGCAATGCTTTCGATAAGGCTGCGCGCTTAAACCCCGATTATTTTATGGGTCAACTTGGATTGGGCTTAAGTGAGGCTAGCTTAGAACATTATAGTCAAGCGAAAGCAGCGTTATTGAAAAGCCAAAAATTACTGCCCACAAGCATTGCACTCTACAATTTAGGTGAAGTAGAACAGCAACAAGGCAATCGCCAGCAGGCGATAGAGTATTACCAAGCGGCGGCTAAAGATACTGGCGATATTGGGCGAGCGGCAAAACAAAAACTGTTGGATTTAAACGTAGAAGGCTAACGCAACGGCAATGTTGTAATCGCTGTTAATTAGCACGCAAAGTTGCCGTCTTTTCGACGGCTTTCGCATTCTTTTCTTATATTTTCGCAGGCTGTTACTTTGCCTGGCGAAGAAGGGCTTCGAGTAACACATTCATCATTTTTCGCGGCTAGCTCTTGGTTGCTCATACTGCTCATTCCGCCTTCACACCCGGTAATTAGTGCAGCTGTTAGCAATAGTGTAGGTAATTTCATTGGGGTTCTTGTCCTCGCGGTAGGGGCAAAATTTCAGGAAGCACTGACGAAAATGAGGGTTAAACAGGACAATACGTGCAGAAACACCTGTTCTCGCTCTTTTTGAGTGTAGCGCATAACCCACAGTAAGCAGCCAAAATGTCAGCTGTTTTCAAGCCGATAAGCACGCAAAAGGGCGCCTCTATGGGCGCCCTTTTGCGTAAACCGCGGTTAATAGTGCACGCACTATTTCAAAGAAAAATCGCTTACCGTGTAGGGTAAAGCTCTACCCCCCTACCCAGCACTAATGCGTTTAAAACTTGAGTACAGCACCCACGCCGATGAAGGTATCGTCCAAGACTTCATCAGATTCTTCTTGGGAAATATAGCTAAGGAGCGAAAGGGATTTACTCACGGTGTAGTCAACACCGACGCTAAGCGTTGTTGCTCCCATCTCTTTAATATCGGATTCGCCATATTGAAACTTGAGCGTAGTTGCATCGATTTTATATTTGGCCGAAATCAATACAGCATTCGCGCTGTCACCTTCAGCCGGCTCGAACGTTTCATACAAGCCACCCAGTTGGAGGTTAGAAAAATTATAGACTGCGGTTAGCCGTAAGCCGGTAGAGTCTGTTTCTTCCACGCCATTATCGTAACCGACAGAGACATAAAGGGCGTCTGCTTTATAGGTTGCAGAGGCCGATACGCCAGAATCTTCACCGTCTTCTTCACTCGCTATATAGTGAACCGATGCAGACATAGCGCCCATTGATGGCGTAGTGTATGCCACCGAGTTGGACATACGATTATCATTGGGTGTCAGGGCACTTCCCATATCACCTTCGAGATCACCAAATACATCAACTTTGCCTTGCGAGGTTTTAAACGCTGTATCAAAGACGCCCGCTCGCACAAAACCAAAATCGCCTTTTACACCTAAAAATGCATTTCGTTGCGTCCACGTGTCTTTGTCATCGGGATCTATGCCCAGCTCGTATTGATAGACCGCCGTTAAACCACCTTCAACATCTTCAGAACCTTTAAAACCGATACGAGACGAATTGTTTTTAACTTCAAATACCGAGGCACCAGCTCTGTCAGCACTTTGAAGTGATAGGTTAAATTTACCGTATACGTCTACCTCTGCGTTCACGGTTGTAGCCATAGTTACAGCCATTATTGCCGCTAACAATTTCTTATTCATAGGTTTTCCCCCATTAATGATCGATAGACCGCCCACACCCAAATCACTACTGCGCGGCTCCATTATTTCAATACGATTAAATATTTGTTGCAACTATATGTCCATAATATGACAAATACGTGACAGGCGACGCGAATTTTAACCGCTATCCCCTTTTTCACAATGGCCCATATCAAACAAATCCAGATTACGTATTTTTTACCGTACAGCCTAAACGTAGTGCTTTTGTTTTGTGAAAATATAGATCAATTTCAGTCAGTTGGTGAGATTTACATCAATGGGAAGACAATATACGGGAAACACAGCGCGTGTTAGTGATTATCGAAAAAGGAGTTTACCCCTTTAAGCCAATTTTCGTGCAAAAAAAAGCCTGATTTAACAACGGTATATTGGCGTGTTAAAACACCTTTTTAGCGTCGTTAATTCAAGCTTTGGCTTTGTTGCGCTGCGCGATACGGCCGCCGGAGCCGGTTAGGTCGATTCGCCTAGCTGTTTTTCAATATCTTTAAAAGACACGTGGCGCACATCGGTTCCGCGAACCAAATAAATGACGTGTTCGGCAATATTACGTGAGTGATCACCAATACGCTCCAACGAACGCAGTGCCCACATAATATTCAATACACGCGAAATACTCCGAGGGTCTTCCATCATCTGGGTAACCATTTCACGCATAGCCGATTTATATTCGCGGTCTATGTGGCCGTCATCACGCATTACTTTAATAGCCGCGCGTACATCGAAATGCGCAAACGCATCTAAAGCGGCATTTAACATTTTTTGTACGTTGGTAGACAAATGGCGAATTTCGATAAAGCCCTGTGGTACGAAATCGGTATCGCTAAGCTCTTGAGCCATACGCGCAATTTTTACGGCTTCGTCGCCCACCCGCTCTAAATCTCGAATGGCTTTGGTAACAATTAGGACTAAGCGTAAATCGGAAGCCGCAGGCTGGCGACGTGCCAGTAAATCGGTACATTCTGCATCGATTGAAACTTCTAGTCGGTTGACTTCTTTTTCGGCTTGTAGAACTTTATCGGCAATCGCCGCATCAGCATCTTGTAGTGCTTGTACAGCGTCGGTCAATTGACCTTCCACTAAACCACCCATTTTCAGAAGAGCCGTACGCAACTGCTCTAAATCAGCATTAAACTGCCGAGAAATATGCTGGTCGAGATTCATGGTATCCATAGTTTCGTCCCACTAGCCGAATCGGCCGGTAATATAGGCTTCTGTTAATGCGTGATCCGGAGTCGTAAACACTTTTTTAGTGTCGTTCACTTCTATTAATTTTCCAAGATGGAAATACGCCGTTCGATGTGAAACACGAGCAGCTTGCTGCATGGAATGTGTCACAATGGCTATAGTAAAGTTTTGGCTCAACTCCGCAATCAACTCTTCAATTTTAGCGGTAGCAATAGGGTCCAATGCCGAACAAGGTTCATCCATTAAAATAACCTCTGGGCTAATCGCTATGGTACGCGCAATACAAAGACGTTGCTGTTGACCACCCGACAATCCAGTACCCGGCTGGTGCAATCGATCTTTTACTTCATCCCATAAGCTCGCTCGACGCAAACTGGTTTCTACAATTTCGTCCATTTCGGTACGCCGCCGAACCAAACCATGAATTTTAGGCCCATAGGCCACATTCTCATAAATCGATTTGGGAAAAGGATTGGGCTTTTGAAACACCATGCCCACTCGCGCTCGCAACGGCACCACATCCAGTTTTGGATCGTATATATTCATACCGTCCAAAGACAATTCACCCTCTACCCGGCACGTTTCAATGGTGTCGTTCATGCGGTTCAGGCAACGAAGAAAGGTCGATTTACCGCAGCCAGAAGGGCCAATCATGGCAATAACTTCATTTTCTGCAATGTCGAGATTTACATCAAATACAGCCTGCTTCTCCCCATAGAAAACATCAACGCCACGCATGGTGAACTTTGGGTTGTCTACTAATGGAATACCCACCGTTTTCGACTTCGCGGCCACATCAACCATTTCCGCAATTGCGGTTTGCTCATTCATTGTGTTTGTCTCTTGCTGCTTTGCTGTACCAAAGGGTTTTGCTGCTTGCGCATTAGCCATAGTGTTAGGTTTTTCGGTGGTAATGTCCATAGAATCAATCCCATCAATAGCGCGTTTACCAGCGACGCTCGAGGCGCTTTCGCAACCATATAGCGAGTGTATTCATGGTGATTAAGAAGGCTAATAGCACCATGATGGCGGCAGACGTTCGCTCTACAAATGCACGCTCTGGGCTATCGGCCCATAAGAAAATTTGAACGGGCAATACGGTCGCTGGGTCGCCTATGCTGCCAGGTACATCGGCGATAAATGCAACCATACCAATCATTAATAATGGCGCGGTTTCACCGAGCGCCTGAGCCATACCGATAATAGCACCCGTCAACATACCCGGCATCGCAAGCGGCATAACGTGCTGCAAAATCATTTGCATTTTGGAAGCCCCCATACCCAATGCTGCCTCTCTAATAGAAGGTGGCACCGCTTTAATGGCTGCTCGGCTCGAAATAATAACCGTGGGTAATGTCATGAGCGTTAGCACTAACCCTCCCACCAGAGGAATTGAGCGCGGCATGCCGAAAAAATTAAGGAATATAGCCAAGCCTAACAAGCCAAAAATAACCGACGGTACCGCCGCTAGGTTGTTAATGTTCACTTCAATAAAATCAGTGAAACGATTTCGCTTCGCGTACTCTTCCAAATAAATAGCCGCAGCAACACCAATAGGAAACGACAACATACCCGTTACTAACAATGTAAACAGGCTTCCTAATAACGCGCCCAATATTCCCGCTTGTTCTGGCTCAGCAGAATCACCCGACGTAAAAAATTGGGTATTGAACTGCATATCAATTTGATCAGATTCGACAAACGCTTCAATCCATTCCAACTGTTTTTTATTCAAACGACCAATAAATGGCTCACCTTCATCTCGACTTTTTACATAGGTGTCGACATCGTCGTCGGCTAGAATATCGAGCGTGCGTGTTTCGCCTAACAGACGGGGGTTGGCGGCCACTAAATCTCGAAGATAAAACGAAGCACCGTAACTGGTTAGCGCATACAATTTACGTTTGTCTTTTCGGGCTTTAACCTCCGGAAATTGCTTTAACAGCGATTGGCGAATAATGCCGGTAAAGTTTGCCAGCGCTAGCTGTTCTTCGGTGACGTCGCTAATGCCTAGTGTTTCAGCATCAAAATGAATCTCCATTTTAATGTAGGTTTGACGAAAAGCGCCGCTACCGTTACTAATAATATCGGTAAATAATATGATTAACGCCAGTATGCCAACGCCAACCGACATCATGCCAAATAAACGAAACCGTTTTTCCGCTGCGTAGCGTTTTTTTAAGCTTCGATTGACAAGCTCAGCAGTCGTCGGCTTAGACTTTTTTACCTTCTCTGAACTATTCATATTGTTCACGGTATTTTCTCACCACATATAGAGCAATGTAATTTAAGATTAACGTCACGACAAACAGCATAAGGCCTAAAGCAAAAGCGGCTAGCGTTTTAGGGCTATCAAATTCTTGATCGCCAACGAGTAGAGTGACAATTTGTACAGTAACGGTAGTCACTGAATCTAAAGGGTTTGCGGTTAATTTAGCCGCTAAACCGGCGGCCATTACAACAATCATGGTTTCGCCAATTGCACGACTCACCGCAAGTAGAACGCCACCGACTATACCGGGCAGTGCTGCGGGAATGACTACTTGGCGAATAACTTCTGAGCGGGTAGCCCCCAAACCAAATGCACCGTCACGCAAGGATTGTGGTACAGCGTTAATCACATCATCAGACAGGGAGGATATAAACGGAATAATCATTACCCCCATCACCAAGCCCGCAGCCAAAGCACTCTCAGACGTAACCGTAACAAAGTTATCCAGCCCCATTGCAAGAGCCACATCACGAATAAAAGGTGCAACGGTAATGGCGGCAAAGAATCCATAAACGACCGTAGGTATACCCGCGAGAATTTCAAGCAACGGTTTAACAATAGAGCGTACATTACGCGGCGCATATTCCGACAAATAGATAGCAGACATTAAACCGGTCGGTACGGCGAGCAGCATAGCGATACCGGCAATTAATAAGGTACCGGCAAATAGTGGAACCGCTCCGAAACTACTAGAACCTGCTACTTGATCTTTACGGATAGCCGTTTGCGGGCTCCACTCTAAGCCGAAGAGAAATTCACTAATGGGAACCGCATGAAAAAACCGAAGAGATTCGATAAGCACCGACATGACAATGCCAACCGTCGTTAGAATAGCGAGCGATGCACACCCCAACAACACGATGCGAAACATTTTTTCCACTTTCGATCGAGCCCGCAATTGCGGGTTAATTCTCCACCAACAATATCCACCGGTTAACGCCATTAATGACAAGGTGAAGGACGCAATAATCCAACGGCTAAGATTAGTAAGGCTTTGAATACGCTCAACAGCTACCGTCATATAAGCCGGTATTTCGCTGCTAATCTTTTGCCCGGCGGCCAAATTATATATTTGATTAAGAATTAACCCTCGCTTGGCGTTATCGCTGAAGTCTATAGTCGCGGGTAATTCACTTAAGACGATACCTTCGATCACGCGTGTATCGAACATTTCCCATAATGCCAGTAGCACGATTGCAGGTACCGCCGCCCAGAGTGCGGCCAGTACCCCGTAGTAGTAAGGCAGAGAATTCAAATAACGGGTACCGCCTACCGAGCTGGCCACGGAAAGCGACCGGCCGCGGCCAAGATAGAAGACCGCCATAAACACGGCGCCCATCAATATGATTAGTACCCAGGTATCCATTACAGCATTCTGCCTCTGTATCTAAAGTAGAAGAAGCCCGACACATGGCCGAGCTTCGTATGTAGTATTGCCAAGCGTAACGCGCAATTGTTAAGAATTTCTTTCGTTATGCCAAGTAGTATTTTCGCTTAGCGTGGTTTAACGGCACGTTAGGGCGATTAAAGTGATTCCAAGGCCTTCAGCGATTTAACCGCTGCACCAATTTCCGCTCGCTCATCACTCGAGAGTGGGATCATTCCTTTGTCCGTTAAATACCCTTCTTCGCCCCAGGATTTAGCACTGGTGAATTCAGCCAAATACTCCGGAATACCCGGGATCAAACCTACATGCGCCTTCTTGACATAGAAATACAAAGGACGCGAAACGGGGTAGCTGCCATCAGCAATGGTGTCAAACGTAGGTTCTTCGCCATCGATAGTAGAGGCCTGTACCTTATCGCTATTTTGATCGAGGAAGCTAAAGCCAAAAATACCCAATGCATTTTTGTTCGCGTTTAGCTTTTGCACAATTAAGTTATCGTTCTCGCCTGCTTCAATAAAGGCACCATCTTCACGGATGATATGGCAAATTTCCTTATAGCGAGATTTGTCAGTTTTTTTCAGGGCTTTAATCCACGCAAATGACGTACAACCACCTTCCATCGCCAGCTCAACAAAAGCATCGCGTGTACCGGAGGTGGGTGGGGGGCCCAACACTTCAATTTTACTCACGGGTAACTCAGGATTAACGTCGCTCCACATTACATACGGGTTTTCAATCAACACAGCGGAACCATCTGGATTGGGCACATGTTTGGCCAAAGCCAAAAATAAATCACGACGCGTTAATTCAATCAGTGGGGACTTGTTAGAATTCGCAATAACAATTCCGTCATAGCCAATTAATACCTCAATTACATCTTTTACGTTATTCGCCTGACAATTATCAAACTCAGCCTGTTTAATACGGCGGGAGGCATTCGAGATATCGGGAAAATTCACGCCCACACCACCACAAAACTGCTTAAAGCCGCCACCAGTGCCGGTAGATTCAACCGTTGGCGATTTAAACGCCGTGGATTTACCGAATCGCTCTGCAACCACTTTAGAGAATGGAAAAACCGTTGAAGAACCCACAATGCTGATGGAATCTCGCGCTGCGAATGCAGATGAAACCGATACTGCGGTAATCGCAGCCAAAGTCCAAACCAGTAAATTTTTCACGAATATCTCCTCAAGAGATTGAGCTTATTGAACATCGCTTCGCATAGCGCAGGTAACCCAAACGCTCAATAACACGAAGTGCTTGCCGGCAGACGTTACATCGCCTACCCGCTTGGTATGGGGTGCATACTAAGTCAGATTTGTGACAAATTTGTGACAGGCAGCGACAGTCGTTAAACAAAGACCATTGATACGCGGGAGAAACCGTTTAATAAGGGTATAATCGCGAGCATCTTTATAACACTATTGATAAGACCCATGATTCCAACGGACGTATCGACATTTTTGCTCCACACGACGAAACGCTTGGACGCGTTTAGCTTGCACATTGGCCGCTCGCTAGCCTGGCTAACGGCATTAATGGTCGCACTTGTCGCGCTAATCGTCGCCTTACGCGCGGCCGGTATTGGCTCCATCGCGCTTCAGGAATCGGTCACCTACCTACATGCTACGGTGCTTATGCTCTGTCTTGGGTACAATCTTCAACAGGGTGGCCATGTCCGTGTGGATGTCTTCTACGGTCGTTTTAACCCCGCTCAAAAAGCTTGGGTCGACGCCTTAGGTGGTGTTTTCTTTCTATTGCCTTTTTCACTCTTTCTCGTCTTCACTAGCCTTAATTTCGTGAGCGGTGCGTGGCAAATAGGCGAAACCTCTGCCGACCCCGGTGGCCTTCCGCTAGTTTTTCTATTGAAAACGTTAATCCCCATCAGCGGTATTTTATTAGCCCTACAAGGCCTCAGTGAAGTGCTGCGTGCGCTCAGCGTAATAACATGGCTGCCCGCCAACCACTCACCCAAAAAAGATTAAAACGTGATTGAACTCTTACCCCTATTGATGTTTCTCGCCGTATGTGCGGCGTTAATGCTCGGCTACCCCGTCGCGTTTACTTTGGCCGGTACGGCTTTGCTGTTTGCCGGGCTAGGCGCATTACTACACGTATTCGACCCCAATCTGCTGCACCTTTATCCAGACCGTATCTACAGCGGCACCATGACGAACACCACTCTTATCGCCGTGCCCCTCTTTGTATTTATGGGCGTAATGCTCGAACGTTCACGCATCGCAGAAGAGTTGCTCGAACGTATGTCACATGCCTGCGCCCGCTTTCCGGCCGGCTTGGGGCTGTCCGTTGTTTTTGTCGGTGTTCTCATGGCCGCAAGCACCGGAATTGTAGGTGCAACAGTTGTTACCATGGGGCTTATGTCGCTGCCCACAATGCTAAAGAAACAGTACGATCCGGCACTTGCGGCCGGCACTATTTGTGCAACCGGCACCCTCGGGCAGATTATTCCACCTTCCATTGCGCTCGTTCTGCTTGGCGACGTGCTTTCTAGTGCCTATCAACAAGCACAGTTAAAATTGGGTGTATTCAACGCCGCACCGGTATCCGTGGGCGACTTATTTATTGGTGCGATTATTCCAGGGCTTCTACTCGTAGCGCTCTATCTCGGGTATTTGCTGGCAATGGGTATTTTCAAACCTGAACGAGCGCCCCCCGTTGAAGATGATGAAACCGTTACCGTCGGCCAACTCATTATGAGTATCGCACCACCGATACTGCTCATTCTATTGGTTCTTGGTTCTATCATTGGCGGTGCCGCCACGCCTACAGAAGCCGCTGGCGTGGGCGCTCTGGCCGCTTGCGTGCTCGCGGCAATAAAAAAGCAACTTAATTGGGCAACACTCCGCGAAGTGGTGCGCTCTACCACCAAAGTTACGGCCATGGTGTTTGCTATTTTACTTGGCGCCTCATTATTTTCTTTGGTGTTTCAGGGCTTAGGCGGGGATCATCTAGTCTCTGGTTTTTTCGCCGACTTACCCGGCGGCACCTTTATGGCACTACTCATCGTGATGGTCGCCATCTTCCTGCTCGGCTTTATACTGGACTTTATTGAGATCACGTTTGTTGTCATTCCAATTGTAGGGCCGGTTTTACTGGGTATGGGCGTGGACCCTGTATGGCTTGGTATAATGATTGCTATTAATTTGCAAACGTCATTTTTAACGCCGCCATTTGGCTTCGCCTTGTTTTACTTACGGGGTGTTGCTCCGGCGTCCGTTACAACAAGCGCAATCTATCGCGGCGTAATGCCCTTTATTGCCATACAGTTATTTGTATTGGTATTGCTGGCTATTTGGCCTCAGCTCGCCACATGGTTGCCCAGCCTCTTAATATAGGCCAACCTAAAGCAACAATCGCACAATCAGTAACATTACTTTGAGACACTTCAGGCATGCTAAAACCGATAAAACTTAGGAAACCGGATATGGCTAATATCGACGAAGATCCCACCCCGAATGGGGAATTGACGTTACAGACCCTTGCTCTCCCACGAGACACCAATTCTAATGGTGATATTTTTGGCGGGTGGTTAATGTCTCAAATGGATTTGGGTGGTGCTATTGCAGCACGCGAAGTTGCCCGAGGCCGCGTAACAACAGTTGCCGTAGGCAGTATGGCCTTTTTACGCCCAGTGCCCGTAGGCGCCACAGTAAGCTGCTACAGCGAAATTATTGAGGTAGGTCGCGCCTCCGTTAAAACCCTTGTTGAAGTCTGGGTAAAACAGTACGACAAGCGAGAACAGCAAAAAGTAACAGAAGGTGAATTTGTCTACGTTGCGATAGACGATACAGGCCGAACCAGACCCATCCCGCGAGACTAGAACACACCGTTTCCGTACGCACCACCCATAAAAAAAGCTCGGAGGTAAAACCAAGCTTTTTTTATGGGTGGTGCTATAACGTGCTTAACGGGCCTGAAAGTACGCCTCTTCACTTAGCGTATGGTAATTGCGAACGCCGTCTAAATATTTTTTATACGCAGCGTACACTTTAGCAAACGCTGGGTCAGACTCGGAGAGTTCATCGTATAAATCTAGCGAAACCAACTTAAATTCCTCCAGCACATCCCTTGGAAAGGCGCGCAACTGTACACCGTGTTCGTCCACCAACTCCACTAAAGCCGCATTATTACGGGCGGTGTATTCATCCAACATGTCTTGATTCACCATTCGAGCGGCGGCCTCAATTATCGCCTGTAAATCTGGTGGCAAAGTTTCATAGGCCTGTTTATTCACGGTGATTTCAAGCGTAGGACCAGGCTCATGCCAACCCGGATAATAGTAGTACTTCGCTATTTGATGAAAACCGAACGCTAGGTCGTTGTACGGCCCCACCCATTCGGTGGCATCGATTACGCCCGATTGTAACGACGTATATAATTCGCCACCGGGAATATTAATAGCCTCTCCACCGGCACGTGTAAAAACTTCTCCACCAATACCGGGAATACGCATTTTTAAACCGCGAATATCCTCAATAGAGTTTATTTCGCGATTAAACCACCCACCCATTTGCACCCCGGTATTACCCGCAGCAAATGGAATTAAATTAAAAGGCTCGTAGAGCTCGCGCCACAATTCAAGCCCTCCACCGTAATGTAACCAACCATTAAGCTCCTGCGCATTCATGCCGAACGGAACTGATGTAAAAAACACTGCCGCCGGAATTTTACCTTTCCAATAATAAGCCGCGCTGTGGCCCATCTGTACGCTACCAGAAGAAACCGCGCCAAACACACCCATAGCCGGTACAATTTCATTAGCACCATGTACTTGTATACGTAAGCGGCCATCGCTCATGTCATTAACCATTCGCGCAAAATTTTCGGGCGCAAGCCCAAGGCCGGGAAAGTTTTTGGGCCATGTGGTGACCATTTTCCATTCAAAAAGCGTAGCGTCTACTGCGATGCTAGTCGTATCAATCTGCGCAGATTTTTTACCTTTATCCATCACCAGAAGCGCAAACAATAGAATGCACAAAGCCAGTAAACTCAACAAAGCAGTCGGCAGCCACCAAGGATTGTATCGTGCGTTCATATTATTTTTTTATCCATTTTTATTTTAAAGTGCTTCGAGTTTTGCATACTGCAGTACTAGCCACTTACATCCTTCAGAGTTAAAATTAACCTGTACGCGCGCGCTCGCGCCTCGCCCTTCAAACTGCAAAACAATTCCTTCACCAAAAACAGGGTGATTCACCGACGCGCCCAACGACAGCCCAGGATAATCATCAACGGAATGTTGGCTGATAGGAGACGAGTAACTCGGTGCGTAAGCCGCAGGCCGTTTTACCGTCGATTTAATGCGAACTTCCTGCAGGTATTTAGTCGGAATTTCTCGTACGAAGCGGGACATCGCATTAAAGTTTTCACTACCGTGTAAACGCCGGCTTTCCGCATAACTAACAACTAATTTTTTCATCGCGCGCGTAATTCCCACATAGCAGAGACGCCGCTCTTCTTCTAATCGACCGGGCTCTTCTATCGACATTTTGTGTGGAAATAAATTTTCTTCCATACCCACCAAAAATACGAGTGGAAACTCCAAGCCCTTTGCACTGTGGAGTGTCATCATCTGTACAGCATCTTCAAACTCATCGGCTTGTGCATCACCAGCGTCCAGTGCTGCATTATCGACAAACTCTTGCAAAGGGGTTAGATTTTCGTCTTGCGGTTCGAACACGCGACAGGCATTGATAAGCTCCTGCAAGTTTTCAACACGCGCCTGGCCTTTTTCACCTTTTTCTTTTTGATGAAATTCTAGTAGCCCGCTTTGTGATATCACTTGATCGACCGAATCACCCAAAACTGTGCTGGCCGTACTCTCTACCAACGCCTCTACAAGTGTTACAAAACTCTTAAGTGCATTCGCCGCCCTTGCGGTAAATACATTGTTTTGAATCGCACCTTGCATGGCGTTAAAAAGGGAGCACCCTTGCTCTCGTGCTAATAAGCGAATGGTCTCGATGGTTTTTGCGCCAATACCCCGAGTGGGCGTATTAATGATTCGTTCCCATGCCGCGTCATCATGACGGTTAGCGAGTATTCTAAGATACGCCAGCGCATTTTTAATTTCTAACCGGTCGTAGAAACGTTGGCCGCCGTAAATGCGATAGGGCACGTTATCACGGATAAATGCTTCTTCAAGAACCCGCGATTGTGCATTTGAACGGTAAAGTATGGCGCAATCACTTTTTTTATGGTCGCTTTTCTCGATAAAGTCTTTTACGCGTTCTACAACATAGCGTGCTTCATCTTGCTCATTAAAAGCGGCATACAGGTCAATTTGTTCGCCATCACCATCGCTCGTCCACAAAGATTTCCCAAGACGTTCGGCATTATTTTGAATTACGGCATTGGCTGCATTTAGAATATTCGCCGTGGAGCGATAATTTTGCTCTAGCCGTGTAATGGCGACAGGAGCAAAATCTGTTTCGAACTGCTGTATGTTTTCTATCTTCGCGCCACGCCAGCCGTAAATCGATTGGTCATCATCCCCTACCGCCGTAATATTGGACGTTTTTCCTGCAAGCATACGCAACCACGCATATTGCACAGCGTTGGTATCTTGAAATTCGTCAACGAGTATTGCGCGAAAACGCGACTGATAGTGCTTTAATAACTCGGGACTTTTTAACCAAAGCTCGTGAGAACGCAACAATAACTCGGCAAAATCGACTAAGCCTCCTCTCGAGCAAGCTTCTTCGTAGGCGAAATAGACGTTTTTCATCATCGCGAGAAATGGATCTCGCCCTTCATCGATATGAGCAGGCCGAAGGCCTTCATCTTTTTGGCCGCTAATAAACCATTGCGCCTGTTTAGGCGGCCAGCGGCNATCATCGAGATTTAGTTCTTGGTACACCCGCTTTACCAAACGGAGTTGGTCGTCGCTATCCAGAATTTGAAAATTTTGGGAGAGACCCGCTTCCTTCCAGTGGGTTTTTAACAGACGGTGCGCAATACCGTGGAATGTTCCAACCCACATGCTTCGAGTGCTGAACGGTCCTACATTATCCTCCATGATACTACTAAGGCGCTCCCGCATCTCACGTGCGGCTTTATTCGTAAACGTCACCGCGAGGATTTGATGCGGGGAATAACCGTGAGTTTGAATCAGCCACGCGATACGGTGAACAAGCACGCGCGTTTTCCCGCTACCAGCCCCCGCTAGTACGAGTTGGTTTATAGGGTCAGCAGCAACAGCGTCTCGTTGCGCACGATTTAAAGAGTCTATTAAGGAATGTGTTTGCATGGCGGCAGATTGTATCAGATTGCCAGCAACGGTCTGAAAGCATTTTGTCTAAAAGTGGGCAAGAGGGTATTACACTGCCTGTAAATACTACCGTGCTTCAATTAGCCTAAGGCGTTAGTTGCTCTGTGCGTCTAACCAATGCACACGCTCGCCGTCAGCCAGTATTCTTATCGCCCCAATCTCATTTTCACGCGGTTTATTTAATGTACGATTTTCTATGTCGACAATGTTTAACGCAATTCCTAGCACACGGCTCTCTACCGGCAGTTGCTCTATTGGCTCAACAGCACGGGTATTGGACGCTGGCAACGACCAGATCTCGGCGGTGAATGCCACCATGGTACTGGCTTGAGCCAACGCCATTAACGCTACGGAAAATTCCAGCGACGGTGTTCCACCCTCAAATACCCACTCGTTTTGGACGCCTACATTTTCAAAAAAATCTGAGCCATGCAATGTTAACTTAACCCGCTGAGCGGACAATGGGACCATAAACTTTACTGAAAACGTACGCTTTTCATAGGGTTTTAGCGTAATCAATTGAGGCTGCAATAACCGAATGGCTGCACCGGGTTTTTGGTAAGTATTAACTTTCTCAGCACTTACACAAAGCGGTATAGCCATTATTAGCCACAGACAAAGACCAACCGAATTCGTCCAAATATTTTTCTGTAATGCTCTTCGTTTTTCGTAGACGTTCATGCGCTAATTTACCCTTACGGAAAAACACGACGTGTTACGGGCAAGCTCATCGTCGTCGGTATTGAAAGCATCGTAGACTTCCAGTACATACTGCCCGGCGGTAAGCGTATAGCCATTCGTTTCCACATTATTGTCTGCCGAATTTAGGTACGCGATAACCGCACCGTTACGATACAGTTTTGCATCTGGATCCGTTTCTTCCGGCCCACTTATACGCTCGATAACAATGTTCCGTATCGCCGTAGATGTTACTGTGAGCCGAAAAAATGTATTTACACCGAGCCCATTAACTTCGCCGTTTTCGTTGGTACTGCAGGCGGTTTCTTCTATATCTTCGCTAAGTATGNGATACACCGGTAAGNCATGATCGGTTGCACCAGAATTCATTTCACCACTGCCGTATTCATCAGATCCACTAATGATTTCTCTATCGATCAGTTCGTCCAGCGCAGCATTGACTAGCGAACCTTGTTGGCTTTTGAAAATGTTATTAAAAAGAAAAATACTTGAGAACGCGTCACTCTGCGTATAGGCAACACTTGTAAGCACATTATAAATTGGCGTAAATCCTAAACTAATACTATCGCCGGTTTCATTTTCACTGTCGCTAATATCGTACAAAATATTACCGATAGAGTTTTCGCTGTACCAACCTCTATTGCCATAACTATTATTCTCTAAGCTAAACGAGAAGCCAAACATACCAGCAGGCCCCGCGGAATCCATGTAAAAAGGCTGTCCAGATACAATGGCCGTGAACGCGTTCGAAAAGCCTTCACTAAACGCCACTCTAAGATCAATTTTTGATGCGAGCCCGTGCGCACCGCCAATGCTATCCACGCGAGATAAAGTATCTTCTAAAAAATGACCAAATTCGTGCTGTATAACACTGAAGTCGTATTCGTCACTATCGCTATTAACATCGCCAAGTACATATATTTTCCCCTCGGATACGGAATAATACGAGGTTCCAATAAAGCCATCTTCAATCTCACCAGGCGCGGCTTTATTGCGATAGCTCCAAAAAACATCACAGCGAGGTAAACTCACGGTATTATCAACATCTACGAGCAACATTACTGCTTCGTAGAGAGCATCAAGAATTGCAAAAGGTGCAGCAGGCCGTACACTTTCATCGATGATGGTACCCGTAGCCGCTTCCCATCCCGATACTGCATGTAAATGCCTTACCGACGCGACATCGCCGCTACTCAGCAGATCGCCCGCAAGTATATAAGCGATGTCTGCTTCCGTATTATCGAGCACGTTAAATTGCCATTGTGCCTCGGCCACACTTTCCATTTGCGCACGAACCGCAATTCGTACCAGCGTATTCACTGGGCTCCCCACTTCATAGAAACCGAGGTCATCCGTTTTTGTCTGACGAATGAGTGTATTGCCTTCATCAAGTAATAGAACTGTTACACCTCTAGCGGGCGAAACCGTAGGGCTGTCATAATTTAGTCCGCCACCGGCTATATGAGGAATTTTATCGAACGTAACAGTGCCGCTTATAATCGTATCCGTATCTAAACCGGTAGGGAGTGAGGTGGGCTGGGCTGTAGGTACAGCTGTAGGTACGGTTGTAGGTTCTATGCTGGGCGCTAACGTTGGGACTACTGTTGGCCTAGCGGAAGGGGTGAGCCCGTTAGACGATAAATCTGAACCACCTCCGTCGCAACCTAAAGCACTCAACAACAATAGTACTAATGGAAAAACTCGTTTCAAAGGTAACTCCGAGAACTATTGCGCGAGGCAAATCAACAGCATGTGTCTAAATGTAGCAATAGAACAACCTTTTAGCACTTGCACTACGAGGATTTTTTATACTGAGAAAGCATAGATTTAGGATAATCTAGTCGATGACACCATTAGTCAATCTTTGAGAAACCGGGCTATCGCGATAAATTCCCGGTTACCATCGCCACCTGTAATAGGGCTTTCGATGTAATCAAGCACCTCAAACTTCAAGGTTTGTAGTTTCTCAATAATACTTTTTTTCACAGCATCGTAGCCACTTGCATTTTTGACCAAACCATTTTTCCCAATATTTTCGCGCCCGACCTCAAATTGCGGTTTCACTAAACTGATCAAGATAGCCCCAGCTTTCATTACTGCTGGTAGCCTCGGCAAGATTAAATGTTGAGAAATAAACGAAACGTCCATCACAACAAAATCAACGCCCTGTTTTACCCTTTCGGGTAAATCGTCTATGTGGAGATTGCGGGCATTATAATTTTCCAGCGCTGTTACTCGCTCATTTTCTTTAAGTGCCGCCACCAACTGACTATGGCCTACATCAACTCCTACCACATGGCCGATACCGTGTTGTAACAAACAATCGGTAAAACCTCCCGTAGACTGGCCCACATCTAACGCTAGCTTTCCTGCCAAGGGCTCAGCTATTAATGGAAGGGCGGCCTCCAATTTTAGCGCGGCACGCGAAACAAAATGTTGCTCTGGCGAATCTTTAACGGTAATTAAACAGGTATCCGCATATTTCTCGGACGGTTTTTTTACCGGTTGCCATAAACCTGCAACGCTAACGAAGACAAGGCCTTGCTGGATAAAACTCTGTGCTTGCGCGCGAGATTTTATGTTGGCGTGGCTAACTAATAGCACATCAATTCTTTTCACTCAAAACCCTAGAATAGCTACGTTACGCGCGGCAATTTTTTTGGATATAATCGGCGTGATCCGGCATGTAATCCACCGCGTTTTTTATCACAGTTTCCACACTATTCAAACGTTCAGTAATATCGTGCTCTGACATAGCATCAACCAGTGGGTGATAACTTTCTGCCACTATACCTTGGCCGTGCATCACTTCCAGCCAGCTCGTTTCATTAAATAATTCTTGGCCTTCGCGTAAAACACGGCCACTACTTTTGTATAATTCAATTTTATTCTGAAGTGCTGGAGAAACATCCATTGTTCTACAGCGATCCCAAAATGGCGAATCGGATCGCGTAGTAGCTTTATAGTGCAAGACAATAAAGTCACGTATTTTTTCGTACTCAAAGTCCATATGCCGATTGAATTCATCAATCTCTAACTGGCCAAAACTTTTATTTGGAAAAAATATCATGAGCTTTGCTAATGCCGCCTGCACCAAATACAGGGCTGTACTCTCTAGAGGCTCGATAAATCCACTCGACAAACCAATTGCAATACAATTTTTATTCCAAACTTTTTTACGCTTTCCCGTTTTAAACTTAATTACGCGTGGGTCTGCGAGGGGTTCACCATCCAAATTATTCATCAATAATGAGGTAGCTTCATCATCACTCATATAGCGGCTACTATATACATGGCCATTACCCATGCGGTGCTGCAAAGGAATACGCCACTGCCAACCGGCTGAGTGTGCGGTTGAACGAGTGTAAGGCGTAAGTTTACCTGCATTTTCGCAGGGTACGGCAATCGCAGAGTCACATAAAAGCTGGTCTGACCAATCCTCGTAACCGGTTTTTAAGGTATCTTCGATTAAAAGGGCGCGAAAACCGGAACAATCGATAAATAGGTCGCCCGCAATCTTTTCACCATTTTCAAGCTGAAGCGCTTCTATAAAGCCATTCGTCTCGCGCACATGGGCTTGACTCACCTTACCCTCAATACGCTTTACGCCCAGCGCTTCAGCGTATTCACGTAAATAACGCGCGTAGAGTGTTGCATCCAAATGGTAAGCATAAGCAATATGCGAGAGGGGAGAGTTGCCAGCGTTGACCGAGCGCATAAATTTATTCTCGCGCGCGGCTCGAGCATTTAAGGTGTACTGCGATAAAGCCGCAGCCTTACCTTTCTGGTGCATTTTTAGCCAGAAGTGATAAAACGGTAGAGCCTGCATGTTTTTACCAACATCCCCGAACGCATGGATATAGCGATCGCCTAGCGCACCCCAATCAACAAATTCAATACCTAATTTGAACGTTGCTTGGGTTTTTTTAACGAAATCATCTTCGTTTATACCCAATGTATCGTTGAATACTTTCATTTGCGGAATAGTAGCTTCGCCTACCCCGACAATGCCAATCTCTTCAGATTCCACAAGCGTAATAGACGCATATTCATTTTTTAGGAAACGCGCGAGTGTAGCGGCAGTCATCCAACCAGACGAACCACCACCGAGGATAACGATATTTTGGATATTGGTATTTTTCATCAGCTTAGTTTAAGGCAAGCCGAGGAAAACCACAAAGTGATGGGTAATCGAGTCTCCATATCCTTTGAATCGCTCAAACCTAGGAATATATACAAAAGTGTATTACGCATTTATGGGCTTCAGCGTCACATGCTAGCAACTAAAAAGGGTACTTTAAATCGATGTTTGGCTTCCCATAACAAAAAAATCCTCGCCGCAAACCGACGAGGATTTAATATGGACATTAACGCCCAATCAAAACTGAGCGTTAAAAATAAGCGCTATTATTGAAGCGTGTACTTAACATCTGTAATGATGAGCATGCCATCAACAATAAAGGCTGGATCCGCAGGTACGCGGTCGCCAGAAGCGATAGGATCTTTTACAAGTACACCAACACGCGCAAATTCACCTTCTGCCATATCGTATACATCCTCCGTACCGACTAAACAGCTGTACTCGGCAACACCCAATACGAGATCGACGTTATTAACACCACAACCCCATACTCCACTCCAGTCTCCAAACGTTTGCTGAAGATAGGGCTGAATATTCGCGGTACTGGCTATAAAGTCTTCATCAACCATAATTGTGAACACAACTTCAGCACCACGAAGATCTACAGGCCCCTCTAAAAGGTAAAACGCTGCATCATCTGCATTTGCAGGTGTCAAGGCGACTTGCTCAAAGTAATCGTTATCGCTATCGGTACCTACCCAACGACCGGTCAAAGGAATAGTAGGGCCAGCAACATCATCGGCTAACATCACGTCTACATCATGAACAGATAAGACGCCTGAAGGCTCACTATCTTTTGGCTGGACTGCAATACGCATTACGGCATCTTCAGGCGCAGCTAGCGTACCAAGAACGACACAGTCATAACGAACACCAGTAAGCAGGGCCACAGTATTGGAAATACTACAATCCCACTCTCCACCCCAAGTACCCGTTTCTTGCGCGAAGGGTTGCACACGTGCACCACTGTCTACGAAATCCTGATCAGCGCTAACATAAAAGCTAACTTTACCCCCAGTAAGATCAAGCGGCCCTGGAATCTCGTAATAGAGCAGGTCATCTGTTGCTTCTGGCGTATAGCGAACACCGCCGTAGCTTAGATCTGCATCATCGCCCAAAGTAGACCAACTACTTGCTAACGGTAAATGAACCGTTTTCAAACCAATGTCAACACTCAACAGAGACAACAAGCCTTCTATAGGATTATTTACATTTTCTTCGGTCTGCTTAGCAATAACACCTACTTTAATGCGCTCACCTGCAGGCACTTCGAAACCAGTATCTGCGATTACACACGAATATTGGTTGATACCCACAACTAAGTCATTAGCAGAACAACCCCAATGCCCAAGCCAACTACCAAACATAGACTGTACAAATGGCTGCACGTAAGCGCCGCTATCGATATAAGCCTGCGAAACTACAAACTCAAAATCAATGCTTGCACCATTAAGGTCAACTAACCCATTAACAGGGACATACAGCGATTCGTTGTCTGAAGTGGGGCGAACCGACACACGTTCTGAGTATATAGGCTCTATATCATCGCCTTCCGGCACCCAACTTTTAGTCATAGACACAGGAAGATGAGTAGGTGGCGTAGTTGCCAGCATTACATCCATTCGGGTAATAGTAACTGTACCGGCTGCATCTTGCTCTGGTTCGGCTTGAGGCTTAGTAATTACACCAACTCGTATACTTTCGCCCTCAGCAAGTTCAAAGCCGTCACCAAATACACAGGTGTGATCGGTACCACCAAGCGTTAGCTGATCTGCACTCATAGCACAGTTCCACTCGCCATCCCAGTTACCAAACATCTCCTGACCATAAGGCTGTACTGTCGCACCGCTGTCGATAAACTCTTGCGAGGTCGCTACAGTGAAAGTTACAGTCGCACCACTGAAGTCAGCTGGACCTTCAAATACATAGCTAACCTTATCGCCGTCTATAGCGGGGCTAAAGCTTACTGCGCCATAAGTAACTGCCAACTCAGAAGCGGTTGGCTCCGTAACCCAAGAATGGGTTAATGCAAGCGGCCCGCCTGGGGCATCTGGCACCCGATCAAAACCCATGTTATCAATATAGAACGTTGCTGCATCAGCGCCGCGATATAATATGCGAATAGCGCTTAAGCTAGTATCGGTGAAGTCTGCAACAGGAATACTTATATCCGTCCATTCGCCCTCTACAGTTTCGATAGCTATAAAGTTATCGTCACAGTCACACAACGATATTTCCAACGTGCTAGTGCCACTACCTTCGTCACCATAAACTGAAAACTGGAAGTTGGTATAACCTGTAACGTCTGGGATATTGGCAGCATCACCGAAGCCAATTTGCATCCCGCCGCCGCCAGCACCAAACGCAGCCTCTATAGATTCAGCCCAAGCCCAAGTACCACCCCAACCGCTCCAAGAGGTAACAAAACCCGATAGAGCCTCGTCAACATATACAGGTAAGGCAAATTCTGCCGGAAGCTGCGTTGGATTAATGACAGGTGGCGGAACCCAACCATCCGCTGCAGGGCTAACTGCAACATTGGAGACAAACACATACTGCATGTTGTCTGGCCATGGCAGATCAGTATTAGTGTCGCGGAGGGTAATCATAAACCCCACATACGCAACAGCGGCGGGGTCAAAGTCGCCATCTGCACCACTGTAGGAGCTACCGTTAAATGCAAGATCGAACCAACGGCCAAGCACTTCGCCCGCTGCAGGGTCCGCGGTACGCTGCTGATAACCGATACCTTGATCGTTGAAGCTCGAGCCGAGCAACTCATATGCGTTTCGCCATCCGCCTGCAACCGCTCGGTTGCCGTCGACATCTTCAATGAGCACTTGCAAACCGAAGTTAAAACGGTCGTCCTCGGCATTATCGTCATCATCAGTATTCCATGGGTTGGAATCTGTGAAATAAGCGGGAAGGTAAATAGACATCTCGACTTTGCCGCCATTGATATCTACCGGTTCCGGCAACATACCTAGAGCACACATATCATCGAAATCGTTCAACCAGCCCAATGTTGGAGAAACCACTAACGACGGAGTTTGATAATGTAAACTCAACTCGCTGTCTAAATTACAGCGGTTGGTATCTTCTTGAGTGGGCGTATCTTCAGACAAATCAGTTGTCCAAGCTGCCACATCAGCAGGATCTGTAAAATCCCACGTATAGGTTTTTTCAACAGGGTCCGGAGTATCCTCAATGGGCGGTGATGCGCCGAAATTTGGATTATTGGGACCCAAATCGAGATCGCCACCCGAACACGCGCCAAGTGCGAATCCCAAGCAACAGAATAGCAGGGGTTTAATGTGCATTTCAAAGCCTCTTATTTATTATATTCTTCAGATTTATCATGCGTGTAATCGCCAGAAAAACTAAAAGAAGTTCCAATCAAATACGCGCTAACAACGTTCACAACGCACCGTCTAATAGAGATTCCTAACGATAGGCAATTTAATCACGCGCCGTTTCAAAGTTTATTTGAAACGCGAATTTATCTCCTATAGCACCACGCACTTTATACAACTGTGAAACACTTTGGAAGTGATTTGGCAAAGCGAATTTAGAAAAAGCGGTAAGTCGAAATAAAAGAC